>Ga0209270_1000252_pt1 | contig 131770 bp, 104 predicted proteins | sample MTBAKSrepl1MetaG_FD_187456 | JGI IMG/M metagenome (GOLD analysis project Ga0209270, IMG submission 187456) | Enrichment culture microbial communities from Arthur Kill intertidal strait, New Jersey, USA, that are MTBE-degrading - MTBE-AKS1... | ecosystem: Environmental > Aquatic > Marine >... | reverse complement strand
CTTGAGGGCACAGAGTTCTGGAGAGTGCCAACTTGTCCTGGTTTTTTTCAAAAAATCAGGACAAACTTCACCCTTCGGGGCAAGAGCTGTAAGCGGCATTTCGGTTCAGCCGTCGATCGAGCACCAACTCGCTCTGTGGGCTCTGCGAGATAAATGCAAACTCTTTTCTGGACCCGGAGAGGTTCTGCCGATCCGGAGGTAGGGGGGGCGTTTGGAAATCCGAATATCGACTATCGAAACGAACAAATTCAAATCCGAATTCTAGAGAGAGAATCCCCTCAATGGTCAAATTTGAAATATGAATATCGAAATCCGTCATTCCTCTGCTGCGCCGTCTGAACAGGTGGATCTTCTCCCAATTTGGCGAGCATCATTTTCTTGTTTTCCATAAATACCTTCCTGTCGCTCCCTGCGATTCTTTCCCGAGGGAAGCGCTCTTTAAGGGGATTGCAGTCTTTGCCGTCCTTCGTCATGCCGAAATGGAGGTGAGGACCAGTGGAAAGGCCGGTTGAGCCTATGTATCCGATGATCTGCTTTCGCTTCACCTGCACCCCTTCGCGAATTCCCGGGCCATAACGGCTCAGGTGGGCATATAGTGTCTCGTAACCATTCCTGTGCTTAATCACCACGGTTTTGCCGAACCCGCCCCGCCATTCGGATGAAACGACTTCTCCATCCGCAACCGCCCAAACCGGCGTTCCATAAGGCGCAGCGAAATCTATCCCGTGGTGAGGTCGAACACCACCAAGTATGGGATGCTTCCTTCTTTTCATGAAATCGGAGCTGACAAAATGATAATCCAGGGGAACTCTCAGAAAACATTGTCTCATCGAGTTCCCTTTCTCGTCATAATAGCTTCCCTCGTGCCAGAATGCGCGAATGAGAGTATCTGCTTTGTGGATAACAAAGGCATGGATCTTCCCATATTGGAGCAGCGTCTCTTCTGCAAAAATCTTATCGACAACGAGCGTGAACCGATCCCCGCTTTCCAGGTTGGGGCAAGCCTCTACGTTCTCGGCAAGAATCTTACGAAAGAGGGGTGCCAATCCTTTGGCTTCGCCGGCTTGACATAGTCCATCCTCCAGCGTGGTGATAACCTCTCCCGAAATCCTTGACGTCTCCAGGCGTCTCTTCCATGGCATCTTGGAAACCTTGTACCGACCGAGAGGATCTCTGGAAAGACGGCAGACGGTTGAACGTTCATGCTCGATCAGGAACTCGTGAAGATTACCTTGCCGGTCAAGTGAGAACTGAAATGGTGTACCGGACCTCATCCTCTTCATATCGATATGCGGGGACAGCAGGGAAATGATTGTATGGATGCGTTGGGATGACATCCCTTTTTCGGCAAGAGACTTGCTCAAGGAACCGTTCTGCGGGATTACGCCCAAATCCCAAACGGACGGGTTGGAGCTTTCGGCAGCTGTGCTCTGGGGAAGCAGCAGCTTGAGGACAAAAACCAAAAGCATGACAGACAATTTAAGATGATCGGAGCGTGCCCCCGTCAATATCGGTATGTTTCTCATGTTTTTCTCCTAAATACACCGTTACCAGGCCGTTGGTGAGCCGTTCGAACTCCACATGCCTGAACCCGGCCGCCCTGATTGCGGCTGCTACCTTTTCGGGAGAGGGAAATGTTCGGACCGATTCGGCAAGGTAAAGGAAGGGATCGCTCTTGCCGGTAAGGAGTCTGCCGAGATGAGGCATGACTTTGAAGGAATAGAGGTCATACAAACCCCTTAACCAGGAGGAAACCGGCATTGAAAACTCCAGGATCACAAGCCTCCCCCTTTCCTTAAGCACGCGAAACATCTCTCTCAGCCCCTTTTCGAGATTCACAAGGTTCCTGACTCCGAACCCGACCGTCATTGCATCAAAAGAGCGGTCAGGAAAGCCGAGTTCCTCTGCATCGCCTTTGACCCAAAGTATGCTTTTCCCCCACGGAGTACGTTGCGCTCTCCTTTTCCCTGCCTGCATCATGGAGCCGTTCATGTCGCACACGAGCGTCAGCCCGTGATCTGCCAGTTTACCGGCTGCCATCATGGCAAAGTCGCCGGTTCCTCCGCAAAGATCAAGGAATCTGAATTTCTCCTTCAAACGCAACCGCTCCATCGCGACTTTCCTCCAGCGGAAGTGAAGACCGAAACTCAACAGTACATCTGCAAGATCGTATCGCCGTGCAATGTGATCGAAATGCTGAAGAACCAGCCTTCTTTTCTCACTGCCCCGGACTCTGCGATAACCGTAAGGGACAAACACGGCGTCATCGGTCTCTCTTCCCATTCCCCGTGTCCTTCTTGTTTCGCGTGGTTGGAGACCATCTATTTTGATCACCAAGAGATTCAAACCGCCAAGACGCCAAGTGCGCCAGGAAACGATTTCTTTTCACCTGCCGAAGCAACTTCCGGCAGGTGAAAAAATGATCCTTGCGATCTTCTTTGCGTCCTTCGCGCCTTCGCGGTTCAATCCATCCTCGTCTCGGCCGCTGCCTTCACAGCTTTCAGCGTCCTGCCGGGAGGTTTTTGCCCCAATCCGTTTCCACCGCATATTTCAGGCACCTCGAAAAGATGGGGTAGTCGAACTCCGGACAGGTGATTCCCTTTTTTCTCAAGATCGCATCGGTTCCGGCGCTCTCGAATACGCGCTCATCTTTCATGTACGGTCCGTATGCTCCCACGCAGTTCTCGAAGAGAGTTTCAAGCCCGTTTCTCGGGAATGTTAAAAAGGTCCCGGGCGGAACCGGCTCAAGCCCTTTGACTCCCCAAAAACGCTCCGCATATTCGGTGAGATCCTGAAGCGGCTTTAGTCTTGGATTCACGATGTGAAAGATCCCGCCTTCTATGGCTTCCTCCATAATGGATATGAAGGCTTCGACGAAGAAGTCCACCGGTATGAGGTTGATTCCCCCACCCGGCAAGGCTTCAAGTCGTATGGGGAGATGGAGACGACCTTTCTCGTCAATGAAGATTCCCATTGCCCTGGCCCTGTCTCCGCCGTTTTCCCTGATGTCACGTTCATAGACTTCCTTGAGCATAAACATGGTTCTCAGGGGATAATAGACTGCGTTGAATCGGAAGGTCCTTCCGTTGCGGGAGTTCCCATAGACGATCGACGGACGGTAGATGTTGAGCCTGATTCCCTGCTCATCGCAGGTCTTCTTTGCCAGCCTTTCTGCGATGTGTTTGGTTTCCTCGTACACATTCGTGAATTCCCGCGCTTCAGTCATCTCTTCAGGGCAGCGGCCGTGCCGTTTCCCTGCCGCATACGCCGTGCTGACATAGTGGAAGAAAGAGCAACGACTCCGTGCTGCAAATGACAGGATGTTCCTGAGGCTCGCTACATTGGACTTCTCGACCAAAGCGCGCTTCCTTTCCGAGAAGGAAGTCGCCGAAGCGCAATGAATGATCTCATCCACTTCGGACGCCACGTCGCCGTATGTCTGAGGATCAAGCCCGAGAAGGGGGTCTTCCAGATTTCCTTGGATTACATGAAGGTTTGTAAAGTCGATCTCATCCGTTTCGAACCAGTTCAGCAGCCTCTCCGCCCTCTCTCCGGCCGAGAGGTTTTTCAGGGGTCTTACAAGTATCAACACCCGGTACCCCTTTCGAAGAAGCTCAACGGCCAAATGACTGCCCAGAAAACCGGTGGCACCCGTCACCAGCATGCCGGATGAACGGCCAGCCCTCATGTCCCGAATCTGTTCTGATGAGCTTCTGATGACATCCTCCGTTGCGGGTTCTAGATCACTTACCGGTCTTCCATTCGACGTTCGATGTCGACGTCGATCCTTTTTCTCTCACGTATACAGCCAGCTTTCCTTCCTTGAACACCCCTGAGAAAATATATATTTGAGCGACTTGACTCCCTTGACGGATGCGCTCAGTCCATCGAGCATAGGCTCGATCTCGATCATGGCCTTTGCGATCTTCACGGATTCCGATGGGTCGGTGTGATCGATGTAGTAGTCGTATTCCAGAATGCCCCTTTTCCCAAGGTCCAGGGGCGTGAGAAATCCATAATCATTCGATATGGAATGGCGGTCACCTATCCTCTTGAACTCGTCGACGATGTGCTGAATCACGTCCATCCTGTTGAGCGGCACATAGATCAGGAATGCGAACATGTGCTTGTTCCGGGACATGCGTGAACTGATAATTCTGAACATGTTCAGCCAGACAAGGTCGGTCATATGCGACCGGCGGTAGAGACGGGCGTAGAATTCCCACAGATCCTCGTCTACTGCTTCTGCAAATGTCTCGGGCGATGGGGAGAGAATGGCTTCGAGGAAAGGGATCATCTCTTCCTTGAAAAGAATCTCATAGGGATATCGATCGGTTTCAAACCCCCTGAGGAACTCTTCCCATTGTCGATGTGCCAGCCTGGGAAGCCCCAGCATCAGTATCCGGAAGAGCCGGTTGTCGATAACCGCCGGTACCATTCCGGCAATCGCGGATCTTGCGTAGCTGTCGCCGACCACGAACACCATGTATTCGATCCCGAGGGCCTCCTCGAGAACAGGCCTGATCCTCCCGGCAAGCTCCGCCGAGGGGGACATAAAGGTGGAAAGGTAGTGGCCCCCGAGCACGCCGACCGCCAGGCCTATTCTTCGCCTGCTGAGATCCCTGGCGAAAGAAACCGCCTGTGAAAAAGATGGAAATGGGACCAGAATGCCTTCTTCATCATTTGTGGTCGGGTGCATTTTGACGCTGGCACTGGTGCAGATACCGGGAGAGGGTAGCACGGCGTGTTCAAACGAGAAGACATTCGGCGAGGACTTGTCGTTGAGACGGAAGACGTCCCCCCGGCTGTTCACGAATTCCATATCTACAAAGTTGTCCGCACCAACGCCATAGACGTTTGCCCATGTGGAGAAAGTCCCCGTGCACACGATATTCCCGCAGACGGTCGCAGCCGGTTCTGCGGTATTCACACGCAAGCCTCTTGCAGCGGCTTTCTTCTGGAGCTCGAAGGAGGTTACGCCCGGCTCCACTCTGGCGAGCCAGTTGTCAGGATCGATTTCGATGCCCTTCATCCTGTTCAGATCAATGACCAGGCCGTCGGTAAACACAAAGCCGAACACACTCCCTCCGTTTCCCCGTACAATATAGGGAACCCCCGAATCGCCGGCCCACTGGATCATACGAACTATCTCGTCACGCTTTTCCGGCAGGGCGACATATCGAGGCATCCGAATGGAGGCAAGTGGAAAGGGGTCGTTGGCGTACGTGAACAGAACGGCAGGGTCGTTGCTGGCCCACTCCTTTCCCACGATTTTTCTCAGCGCCCGAAGCCTCTCGTCTTCTTCGATCTTCACCACCTTCCTGCCCTGCCGAAGGTAGACATCCAGGTACTCCTTCAATGCGGCCATGACGCGCATAGGGCGCATTCCGGTTACGAAATGGCACTGCTTGTCGCACCTGCCGCACAGGTTGCAGGAGGAGATGATCTCTGCAGCGGCTTCAGTAAGGGGGATGATTCCCTTTGCCAGTCCATCGCAGAGGTCCATCCGACCCTGGGGGAAAAAAGAAACATAGGGTCTCGCTTCGCCGGGCGGGCAGAGTCCTGTTTCGAGAAAATCGATCTTGCACATTGCGTAATGGCGGCACTGTGCTGCAATTTGACGTATCTCTTCGGGAATAGCCGGTTCCCTGTCCATGCCTGTCCTTTCCAATCGACGTCAAGAGAAGTGGGGCAAAAATCTGAGCCAACTCGCTGCTATAGAAAATCCGGTGTTGGATCGAAATCGATACGCAAGATGCGAATCATGAAAAGGACTGCACTGATCAAGGATCCGGCATCTATCTCAGGTAGGTCTCGTAGGTGGGAGCCAGGATCCTCATCTTCACTTCAAAAATCCTTTCATCGTACCCGGGGACAAAGAAATGATTTTATAGCCATCCCCGTTTCGCTCGAAATCCTCGAGCTTGAAGTTCGAATCGATCCTTACAATAGCCGGGTGAGCAAAGGCGATTGAGGAGAGGACGAATTCCCCCACGATAATCCAACCCAGGAGGGAACGGATCAGAGCGTCTCTATGAATCCGAATATCTTTGTTGCGCATGTCGAATGATTCCAAAATATTTATAAATTCACATTTGAAGGTGAGTAATGGGTTTTTTAATGTATCCGGGGGGAAGAAGGTGTGTATCCAATATCCAATGTCCAATGTAGAACGTCCAATGTAGAATTTCCAATTTCCAGGGAGGCTAGAGAGAATTTCGAATACCGAACACCGAATATCGAACCGCAGAAGTGAAGGAAAAGAAAATGCGGTTGGACATTCCGCCGAAGGCGGCCCTTGTTTACAGGGCGGCTTGGTGGTATGTAAGTAAAAGATATTTCTGGTGTATATACCACCAGGACACTAAAACACAAAGCAAAGCAATTGTAAGCTTAGTGGCTGATTTTACTAAAAATTTGACTTTTCCGGAGGTGAAGAAATGGCAGATCCCGATAAGTTGATGGATGCCCGGGGGGTCTCGGAAATGGGGCCGGAAAGACGCGCGGCCGAGGGGAAGTGGATCAAGGGGGCTGAACATATGGATTGGGGCATAAGGAACAGGCTTTCCCGTCTCATCAAAGCCGACGGCCACTGCCAGTTCCTCCCAGTAGACCACGGGTATTTCCAGGGGCCCACCAGGTGCCTCGAAAGACCGGGCGAGACTGTCAAGGATCTCCTGGCTTACTCGGACGGTCTTTTTGTTACCCGCGGCGTTCTGCGCTCTGCCATCGACCCTGACACCGATGTCCCCATCATCCTGCGTGTATCCGGCGGCACGAGCGTAGTCGGAAAGGATCTCGCAAATGAGATCATTACCACTACCATCGAAGAAGTCATTCGTCTCAACGCCGCTGCGGTTGGAATTTCCATATTTGTCGGAAGCGAATACGAAAAAGAGACCCTGGAAAACCTCTCCTTCCTGGTCAATGAATGTGAGGACTATGGGATCCCTGTCATGGCTGTCACTGCAGTGGGAAAGGAACTCGACAAGAGAACCGCACGTTTCCTGGCCCTCTCCTGTCGTATAGCAGCCGAGTTGGGCGCGAGGATCGTGAAGACCTATTACAGTGCCGAGGATTTCGAAAAAGTGACCAACGGGTGTCCGGTTCCGGTTGTCATCGCGGGCGGGCCAAAGTGCGAGACCGAACTGGAGGTCTTCTCCTTTGTCTATGACGGGATGCAGAAGGGCGCTATCGGTGTGAACCTGGGCAGGAATGTGTGGCAGAGCCCCCATCCGGTTGCCATGATGCGGGGACTCCGCGCAGTGATTCATGAAAAGGCCACCCCCAGGCAGGCACAGGACTTGTTCGATTCGATCATTCACGGCAAGGCGTAATTGAACCGCGAAGGCACTTGGCGTCTTTGCGGTTTAGATTTTTTCATTCCTCAAGGGTTTAAACATGCGCGTACTCATGTATTACAGCAATAAGGACGTTCGTCTCGAGCAGATGCCGGTCCCTTCCATCGGCGCCGGGGAGTTGCTGGTGCGAATCATAGCAAGCGGAATCTGCGGCAGTGATGTGATGGAATGGTATCGCAGGAACAAGGTCCCGCTGGTGCTTGGACATGAGGTGGCCGGTGAAATCGTCCAGGTGGGGGAGGGGGTCACGAAATTCAGGGTCGGCGACCGGGTGGCCGCGACCCATCACGTTCCATGCAACACCTGCCATTACTGCTTGAGCGGGCATCACACTGTATGCGACACTTTGCTCAAGGGTACCCACTTTGAGCCTGGAGGGTTTGCCGAATATGTTCGAATCCCTTCCATCAATGTGGATCGAGGGGTTTTTCCCATCCCGGAGGAGGTCTCCTACGAGGAGGCCTCTTTCATGGAGCCCCTTGCGTGCGTGCTCCGGGGGCAGACTAATGCGAGGATGAAGCCGGGCCAAACCGTACTTGTCCTCGGGGCTGGTATCTCGGGGCTCCTCCATATCGGCCTGGCAAGGGCGCTGGGGGCCGGACTCGTGATAGCAGGGGATACCATTTCTTTCCGGCTTGCGAAGGCGGCAGAAATGGGTGCGCACATTTCCCTTGAGGTCGATGATCGGTTCGTCGAGAATCTCCGGGGTGCCAACCAGGGGAATCTGGCCGACCTGGTGATTATCTGTTATGATGGATTCATCCCCTTCGCAATGCGGTCTGTAGAGCGCGGAGGCACGGTCCTTTTCTTTGCAGGAGCCGCAGAGGGCGCCAAGATCCCGGCCGCCATCAACGATCTGTTCTGGCGAACCGAGATTACCCTCACTTCCACCTATGCGGGTAGCCCTGCGGATTGCAGCGCGGCTCTTCGCATGATCAGGGCGGGATCCGTGCCGGTTTCCAGGATGATTACCCACCGGCTGTCCCTGGCCGAGGGTGCAAGGGGATTCCAGGCTGTGGCAAGCCCGGTGGAGCATGACTGTGTAAAGGTTATTGTGGAACCGCAAAGATAACCGGCAGGGGGCTGAAATCCCTGCTAGAAAGGAGGATCATCATGGAACTACCCAAGCCTGAGTATTCGAGTGATTTTGAAAAGGCACTGGAGATCGGCCGTCCTCCAAACATCGTGCGGCTTTTCCCCAACTCCAAGGCGCTTCTTGTCAGCGGTAAGGTGATCGATCGGGCCTTGATCGCCAAAGGCAAGGCCATGACCATTGCCGCCAACGGAAGGAACCATTTTGTGATCCGGGGTGCGCTCGCCGCGGCCCAGAGGGCCAATGCGGCGATCATCATCGAGATCGCCAAGTCCGAGGGGGGGGCAAGCGCTTACTGCGCAGTGAATTTCTGGAACATGGCGCGCCAGGTCGATATGGTGTGCAATGAATTGGGGATAACCGTGCCGGTAGCGGTCCATGCGGATCACTACGGCATCAAGGGAGACAAAGACGTCGAGAACGCCAAGGTCGAAATCACCAGCATGATCGATGCAGGAATCACCTCCATTGCCATCGATGCCTCGCATCTGCCGGATGAAAAAAACCTGCTCGCAAACATTGCCCTGAACTCCTTTATCCCCAAGTGGGCGGGTTATGAAACGGAGGTGGGAGAGATAAAAGGCAAGGAGGGGCTCTCCACTGTTGAAGAGGCACTTTTCCTGATCCAGGGTCTGAATGCCCACAATATCTTCCCGGACTGGATCGCCTTGAACAATGGAACCACCCATGGCATTGAGGCAAGTGATGCCGGGATCCAGGTGGAACTGACGAGGGATATCCATAACGCACTGGCCAAGTACAAGGTATCCGGCGCACAGCACGGCACCTCCGGCAACAGCTCGGAGAGGCTGCGCAGGATTGCCCAGGAAACCCGCACAACAAAAGCCAATGTGGCCACCGCCCTTCAGATGATTTCCTGGGGATTGAAGGTGAATGAATATGGAAATGCATACCAGGATGAAAACAAGGATTTCATAAAGCTCCAGGAACTTGGGGTCACAGACCAGATGTGGGAAGAAATGAAGAGCTATGCCCTTTCCAAGTCGATCAAGGGAGGGGATTTCAAGAAACTCAACCTCCCCTTCGAGAACAAGCTGCTGGGGCTTCCCAGGGAGATAAGAGACCGCATGGCCAAAGGCGTGGAGGATTTCACCCATGAACTTCTCACCAAAGTATTCAATGCAGCAGATACGGCGCCGCTTGCCATAGAGGCCATTCTTCGCGCCGGCTCCTATGATGTCGGACCCAAGGCCGAACGCATCGAGGACCCTGCTGAATGGACAGAGGCCAAAATTAAGGAAAAGGCTTCAAGACTTAAAGGGGACAAAGGGCCTGAAGGGAACTTCGAGGACTAGATTCTAAAGAGAAAATCAGCCACTAAGGCACTAAGGCACGAAGAATCCACAATTCTTTTCTTTTGTCTTAGTGTCCTGGTGGCTAAGAGAGGAAAGGACTCACGGGAAATTTGGAAGAGAAAAGCGCGCACTTTTGGGTCAAGGATATCCGTAAGGATGATAAGATCAAAGGGCTGTACCTTGTAAAAGGAAAGAAAAGGTTAGCCACAAAAAAGGGAGATCCTTATCTGAGTGTCACCCTGGCTGATTGCACCGGGGATATCGAAGCCAAGATATGGGAGAGGGTGGAGGAAAGGGATCCCCTTTTCAAAGAGGGCGACGTTCTGGAAATCAATGCCAGTGCCGGCTGTTACATGGACCAGGTACAGCTTACGATTTCCGGAGTGAGGATTCCGGCGGAGTCTGTGGATCCCTGTTTTTTTCTGGAATCGTGTCCGAGGGATGCAGCCGAGATGCTGGCGTCCCTCCGGAATGTTCTGAAGGAGATAGAAAATCCCCACCTGAAAAGCCTTTCAGACCGCTTTCTTTCCGACCATCTTTTCCTGACCCTTTTCAAAAAGGCGCCTGCTGCCAAGAATTTTCACCATGGTTACCTGGGCGGACTCCTGGAACACACCCTTTCCGTCTGTGAGATGGTTCTGCCCGTGGCTTCCCATTATCCGGAGCTCGATAAGGATCTCCTCCTGACAGGGGCTTTCCTTCACGATATCGGTAAGGTGAAGGAGCTCTCTTTCGAGCGGAAGATCGATTATACGGATGAGGGGAGACTCCTTGGACATATCATTCTGGGCGTAAGCATGGTGGAAGAGAAACTCGGGACAATGAAAAACTTTCCTCCGGAGCTCGAACTGCGGCTGAAACATCTGATCCTGAGCCACCACGGAGAGTACGAGTTCGGTTCCCCCAAGCGGCCTAAATGCCTGGAGGCCTTTGCGCTTCATCTTATCGACGATCTGGATGCCAAAATGAACGGCCTGGACCGGTTCATGAAGCGGGACAGGCAGGATGGGAACTGGACTGATTTCAACAGGCTCTTCGGCCGATATTTCCTCAAGGCAGGTCCGGAAAACCCGGAGGACCGAACCGAGGAGCCGGTTCTGAACGAATTGCAGAGAGGGCTCTTCTCGAAATAGCGACAGCCGCTTTACGGCCGAATGTCCAACCGCAGAACCCGCCGCCTTCGGCGGAATGTCCAACCGCAGAACCGCAGAATATCCAACCGTAGAAGTTAAGAGAGCAAAAAACCACGGGAGTGAACCTGTCCTCCTGGTGTCGTGTAACACAAGTAAGCTGTCATCTCGACCGAAGGGAGAGATCTTGTAACGGCCCGCAAGAAGATTTCTCACTTCGTCCGAAATGACAAATTCGGCAAGGAATTTCAGTTGCGCGACACTATTTCGATATTCGAAATCTCTCTTGCTTCCTTGGAAATTGGACATTCTACATTGGACATTGGAAATTCTCTCTGGTATAGACGGACATGCTGCAACTGCCAGGTGTCAAAAAAATGCCACGAAGACGGCGAAAACGACTGAATCGGCTATGCTTTTGGGTTGCCCCCCTGCTGCTCTTCTGCACTTCATCCTGCTCGCATAAACCGGATCCCGTTCCCTCATGGAATTTCGAACCTGGCGCAATCAAAATCACTTTTACCGCCGACAAGCTTCTCAACAAAGTCGGCGACAAGTCTCACACCCTGCTCTTGACAGTTCACCAGATGAGCGACCCCAATGCCTTTAAAAGACTGGCCCGGTATGAAGGCGGGTTGAGGAAACTTCTCGATGGTAGGAGTGCGGATCCCACCATCACTGCTGTAGAGAAGTTTTTCGTGGAACCGGGGGAGTCCAGGACGCTTGTCCTGGACAGGGTTGAGAATACGAAGTGGATCGGTGTGGCGGCCGGATACTACAGTATGGATCTAGACAAGGTGACAAAGGTTTTCGAGATACCGTTTGCCGTCGAGAGCAAGGGTCTCATTTCGAAAAAACGGGAGGCGAAAGTCCAGCCGATGCACCTTGATCTCATCCTCGGGCCGGAAAGTATACAGGAGAAAATGACCAAATGAAGGATTCCGCGAGAGGGCTTTTCTGGCATCAGGGTCTTTTTTTACAGCCGCAGCATTTTCAACACCTGGATTCTTACTGCCGATCCCTGCTCACGCCATTGTCAGATTATCTGAGACCCCACTTCTGGGGTGTGAACCGGCTCCGGATAGAGGAGTCAGCGCTTCAGAGCCACGTGTTCGAGCTTTCCCGGGTAGAGGTGCTTTTCAGAGACGGCGCGTGGGTCGTTTATCCGGGAAATGCACTCCTGCAGCCGCGGACTTTCAAGGATGTCCCCTTTGACTTTGAAAGCGGGAAGCCCATGAGGGTCTATCTGGGGATGAGGAAATGGGACATGGCCGGGGCGAATGTCACATCAACGGGCGGCTCAGAGGATCTCAATGGAATCGGGACCCGCTTCGTCAGTCCCATCGATCCTGAAGAGATCAAAGATCTCTATGCGCCCGGACCTTCCGCGCATGTCCGATTCATGAGCTACCTGCTGAGAATTTTTTGGGAAACCGAAGTGGAAGGGCTTGGCGGTTACCAACTCATTCCCATCGGCCAATTGAAGGTGGATGGCAAGGAGGTCCGCCTTTCCCAGGACTTTGTCCCTCCGGTCGTTTCGGTCTCTGCCTCGGACACACTGGTACGGATCTTGAAGGACATCAGGGAGCAGGTGACTTCCCGCTGCCGGGTGCTGGAGATGTACAAGCTGTCGAGAGATGCCAGGGGCGCGGAGCCTGACAGCGGGTTTCTGAGGTACCTGATGGCACTGACATCTTTGAATCGGTATATCCCGATTCTGCATCACCTTACTGAAGCCCCGGTTATTCATCCATGGGAAGTCTTCGGGTGTCTGCGGCAGCTGATCGGAGAATTGAGCACCTATACGGAAAGGATCAATGCCCTTGCAAGGCTGGAGGACGGGACCTCTCTCCTTCCCGATTACAACCATGAGGATGTGGGCAAGTGCTTCAGCGACGCAAAAGTCCTGATCGACGAGCTGTTGGGGGCCATCATCCTTGGGGATGAGAACGTTATTCATCTGGTTCGGGAGGAAAGTCGTTTTCAGGGGCACATTCCGGCAGATGCCTTCTCAGACCGGGATCTGTACTGTCTCGTGGTACGAGCTTCCGGGGATAGGGAAAAAATCACTGAGGTGTTCCGGCGAATGGTCAAGGTGGGTAGCACTGAGGAGATATCGACTCTGTTATCAAGGGCCTTGCCGGGTGTTCCCCTGGAGCACCGAACGGCCCCTTTACCGGGAATCCCCCGGCACCCGGATACCTATACCTTCATGCTGGACAAGGTGCATCCCCAATGGCAGGCAATAAGAAAAACGGGAAACATATGCCTTTATTGGGATCAGGCGCCTGAAGACACCACTGCGGATCTGGTGATATTGAGAGTATGAAGAAAGAAAGAGCAGCCACAAAGGCACGAAGACACAAAGATGATGTTTTTCTCAGTGGCTTTGTGTCTTGGTGGCGGAATTCCAGGGTTCACAATGGCACTGGTTGATTGTTATGCAGAGCTCTTTGCCTTCACGGGATACCTCCTGAAGGGCGAGAACCCAAGGCTGATCAGCTATGAAGCTGCCGAAAAGAATTACTCCTTCCTCGTTACAAGGGCAGAAGAACGCGCCAGGTCCTCCGGGTACTCGGAAAATGAATGGATGGAGGCGTTTTTCCCTGTGTGCGCGTGGATCGACGAATCCATTCTCTGCTCCAACTGGCCGGAGAAATCCAAATGGGAACACGCGCAGCTCCAGAGACGGCATTTCCAGACAATCAATGCCGGTGTAGAGGTTTTTACAAGGCTCGCGAGCCTCAGCGAGGAAGCACGGGAGGTGCGGGAGGTCTACGCCTACTGCCTCGCAATGGGTTTCAGGGGGACCTATTATCAGGCCCCGGATTCCGAATTCCAGCAGATCGCTTTTCAAAACCTCAACCGCCTTTCTGAAGATTCCGCCCCGGATTTTCCACAAGAGCTTTTTCCTGATGCCTATGAAGCAGCCATTGCGGGGAGGAAACAGAAGAGGAAGAAGTGGAGAAGTGTGTCCCTCTTCTCGGTGATCGTCTTTTTTCTCCCGATCGTTCTTTTCTTCGGGTTGTTTTTTTCTTACGACCGCATGCTTTCCAATGAAATAGCCGCATACCTGGGGCTCGACGTCGCTCCCTTGTATCGCGCCCCTTTTTTCAAGGACAGGATTCCGAACCCTGCTGAACGGCACGTCATTGGTTCATCCGATCAAAAGAAGAAACACGACGAAGGGATCATCGGCGTGTACGAAAGACTCGTTCACCCCCGCCGGGCTCACTACAAAGTAAAAACCGGTGACACCCTTGTCTCGATTGCCGCTCAGGAAGAGATGTATGGGGATCCATTGATGTGGCCCGTTCTTTATCGTCGGAATCTCAAGGAGCTTGCAGAATTGAAGCCGGCGGCCGATCTGCCGGTCGCCATCCTCCCGCATGGAATCGAGCTTCTGAAAACAACACCGCATGAGATTGAGGAAAACAAGAAGAACCGTTCCGGAGAACAATGGGTTATCAACGTGCTCTCTACAGCCATCCATGAGAGGACTGCCAATGCCGCCATACAGCTGGTCAAAGCGGGGTATGTGGTCTATCTCACCAGGACGAAGCAGGAGGGAAAGGAATGGACCCGGGTGCGAGTGGGCTACTTCAAGACCCGGGCAGAAGCGGAAGAAGAGGGAAAAAGAATCCGGGAGTCGCTGAGTCTTCCCAAAATCTGGACTGCAAAGATCGGGAAGGATGAGTTTGAAAAGTATGCGGGATACTGAAAAAACAAAGATCGGCCACAAAGACACCAAGACACAAAGGGGACGGAAGGTGAGAAGTTCAGAAAATAAGAAGGTCGGAGAGTTCTTCCCATCTCTTCTTTCGCTGAACTTCGTGACTTTGTGCCTTAGTGGCAAAATTCCTTTTTGAAGGCCATGCTCACAAGAATCATTAAAACACTTCTGATCATCATCCTCCTCGCGTGCCTGGGCGCGTTAGCCTACTGGCTCTGCATCTGGAAAGGATGGCCCTTGTGGGTCGGAGCGGTTCTCGTTGCCGGGGTGATCGGGCTCTGGGCAGGGATTCTCTTTCTGAAGAAGCACCTCTTGCGAAGCAGGGAGAAGAAGTTCGTCCAAAGGGTGATCGATCAGGACACTGCTGCTATTGCAAAGGTGCCGGTTTCCGAAAGGCACCAGCTGACGGAGCTTCAGGAGCACTGGAAGGAATCCGTAAAGCGTCTTCAGAATTCTCATCTTCGGAAAAGAGGCAATCCGCTCTATGTCCTTCCATGGTACGTGGTCATGGGAGAGTCAGGGGCGGGGAAAACTTCGGCCATCAGAAATGCAGGATTGAACTCCCCATTGACCGAGGTCAGCCGGGTGGGGGGGATTGCAGGAACCAGGAACTGCGACTGGTGGTTTTTCGATAATGCCGTCATCCTGGATACGGCAGGCCGATACACCATCCCCATTGAGGAATCGCAGGATCTGGAAGAGTGGAAACAGTTCCTGACCCTGCTCTCCAAATACAGAAAGAAGGAACCCCTCAACGGCGCGATCGTTGCTATGGCCGCAGACAAGCTGCTCGATCCTGACGAGAAGGTCCTCACCGAACAGGGTCAAACCGTCCGCCGGCGAATCGATCAGGTCATGCATGTCGTAGGGGCGAAGTTCCCCGTCTACATCATGGTCACCAAGATGGACCTGGTGCATGGGTTCACGGAATTCGGCCGCCACCTGCCGCCCGGATCGCTCTCTCAGGCAATGGGATTCAACAACCGGAAGAAAAGAATTTACTGGAAGGACGTTGTGGACGAAGCCGTCTCCAGCGTCGGCGAAAAGCTGAGGCGTCTGAGATTTGCGCTGGTCCACCAGTCCGGCGCCCATGCACCCGGTGCGATCAACCTGGTAAATGAGTTCAACAGGCTCCAGCCCGGGCTGGAACTTTTCCTGAAGGCGCTGTTTGAGGAGAACCCCTATCAGGAAACCCCTTTGCTGAGGGGGCTCTATTTTTCCAGCGCCCGCAGGGAAGGCAATGCCAGGTCGGCTTTTCTGGAAATCACTGGAATCGATCCGGGCAAGGCCGATGTCGCTCATCCCGAGGACGGGTTTTTCCTGCAGGATTTCTTCGGGAAGATCCTCCCGCGGGACAGGAATATCTACACTCCAATCAGGGAATTTCTCCAATGGCGGCGGCTCACAAGGAGTCTAGGCCTCTTCTCATGGCTTCTGATCGGATTTGCTTTCTGCGGCCTTCTCACCTTTTCCTTTTACTTCAATGCGGAAAGCATCCGGGGGTTCAAGGAAGACTTCTTCGATCCCCCCCGCCTGACCAATGACCGAACAGTGGACCTCATTACCATGGACAAGATGAGGATCGAGATCCTTGAAATGGCGCGCAATAACCGAAGAGGGCTCTTTCCTGATTTCGGTCTTCGGCACAGCCATAAGGCCGTCGCACTCCTTAAGAGACATTATTCAAGGTTGTTCAGGGAAGGGTTCCTGGCGCCGGTAGATCACAAATTTTACGAGAGCGTCCATCAGGTCACTCACAGCACCCCGGAAGAGGAATTTGTGGACTACCTGGGATATGTGGTTGCCAGGATCACGGTGTTGAAGGAACAACTCGGGGGCAGGAAGCTCTCCCATGCCGATGAGTTCAGGAAGATCACGGCCAGCCTCATACAGACCCAGAGTCCCGGCATGCCCCTGGCCCCGGAGATCGCGGCCAAGTTCAGTGATGTCTACTATGCCTATCTTTCCTGGAACCCTGAGAAGAGCGATACCGAGGAAAAACTTTCCCAGCTGAGGATCGCTCTGGTGCAACTCCTCGAGAAAAAGGGAAGCGACCTGAAATGGCTGGTCAAGAAATGGGTGCCGGGTGTACCGGACATCAGTCTGAGCGATTTTTGGGGGATTTCGGAGGTGGGAGACCATGCCGGCACGGCCAGGCTGTCGGGCGCCTATACGGCAGAAGGCCGCAAACACATCCGTGATTTCATAGTGCTCGTCGAGGCCGCACTTGGAGATGGTGCGGAGAAGGCCTTGTTCGAGAAGAGGAAAGGGGAGTTCTGGAACTGGTATGCACAGGAGTTCCATACTTCCTGGTTGGCATTCATGGAGCGCTTTCATGAGGGGTTGAATCGCCTGGATACGGTTGCGGGCTGGCAGCGCATGGCCGCCCTGATGACCACCCCGAGGAACCCGTATCTTCGTCTGCTGCAGAGAGCGGCCGACGAGTTCTCGTCTCTCGGCCCGGTGAAAGACCCGCCGCCGTGGAGTGCCATGGTTACAAGGATCGAGGAGGTCCGTGAACTCGCCAAGGCCGAGAGAGACAAGGGGAAAGGAAGCAGTCTCAGCGCAACTCTGAAAGAAAAGGAAGAGAAGCTCAAAGTCGAGGTGCTCCATGGCCGAAAGGAGGGGGCGCGGGAGCACGAGGAGAAGCTCCTCCAGGCCAAGGCATGGAACGAGTACGTCGATACGCTGGAGAAGATCAATGTGGGGGTCTCCTCCAGAAAAGAATGCTACGACATGTTCTCGGGAAGCTTTTCTTTCATGGAACAGAATCCTGCGGCCGACCAGTCTCCTTTTTCCGTGGCATACAGCAGCTATTCCAAACTGAGAGGGCTCCTTGGCGGGGACAAGGAGTTCCCGGCAGTTTGGGACATCATCTTCGGGCCGCTGGACTTTGTGATGGTTTATGCATCCGATGAAACCGCCTGTTTTCTCCAGACCCAATGGGAAGAGCAGGTGCTGGGGGTTCTGCAGAGCGCCGACCCGGACAAGGCCGCCCGTATCCTCTTCAACAAGACGGACGGCGCTGTATGGAAATTTCTTGAAAGCACGGCGAAGCCTTTTATCGGCCGCAACGAATCCGGGTACTATATGCGACGGGATTTCAGGAAGAATGCAATACCCTTCAAGCCGGAGTTCATTAGATTCCTGAATCAGGGGTCTGAAGGATCGATCAACTTCGAGCCTTCTTACACCGTCTCTCTCGAGACCATGCCTCTGGATGTAAACGACGACGCAGAAGTGGAGCCCTTTGCCTGTCTGCTGGAGGTCAACTGTGCGGACGGCAACACGGCCCTTGAGAACTACAATTTCCCGAACAGCGCAACAATCACATGGGTTCCTGAAAAGTGCGGGGACGTCAATCTCACCTTCCTGTTGCCCCAGATGACACTTCGAAAGACGTATAAGGGCAGGATGGGCTTCCCTCAGTTCCTCAAGGATTTCGGAGACGGCAGTCGTATTTTCACCCCCGAGGATTTCCCCGATCAGAAAGACGGGCTGAAGAGGATGTCCATTTCGTCGATCAAGGTCTCCTACAGGATCAAAGGAGGAGACTCCGTTATCCGGCTCTTGAAGCGGGCGCCGACCCAGGTCCCTTCATCGATCGTTACGTGCTACGCGAGAGGCAAAAGATAAATGGACCTTCTGGATCTCGGCAAAACCGCCATTTCCGAACAGGCCCCGGCCGGAACAGACGCCCGATCCGGTCCCGACCTCGATGCGCTCTCATCCGAGCTGGAGAAGCTTTCTTCCCCGACTGCGTCGAGCGGAATCGATTGGCGGAAGATCGCAGATCTTTCTGCCGGGATCCTCTCGGAACAGTCAAAGGATCTGCTGGTTGCATGCTATCTCTCGACAGCCCTTTTAAGCCTGGAGGGGTTGCAGGGGCTAGGGAAGGGTGCGCATATCCTGAAGGATCTTGTCGAGCATTTCTGGGATACCCTGTTTCCTCCTGTAAAGAGGATGAGGGCAAGGCGGAATGCACTGGAGTGGTGGCTCGAAAAAACAGCGTCCGGATTGAATAGTCTTGAGCGGGCGAGCATTCCACAGGCGGAGGTTGCGCCTGTTCTGGAAGAGCTCAGGAGCATGGATAAGCTCATCAGTGAGCGCATGGAGGATGCGCCGGTGCTCGCCGGGCTTCTGGAGCGAATCGCATCACTGCAGGCCCCTGAGGCGCTCGCGGACGACAACAAGCCCGAAGTCTCGCCGCCGGCCGCGCCGGTCGAATCGGGACCCGTTGCGCAAACCGCTTCAGCTGCGGCGCCGAAGGAAAAACCCGGTTCTGCAGCATTGCAGAGCGAGGAGGATGCCAATAAACGCTTGAGGGCCGTGTCACAGAGTCTCAGCGAACTGGGCTCCTTCTACCTGACCAATGATCTCTTTCATCCACTCGGGTACCTCCTGGACAGGGCGGCAGCCTGGAGCATGGTGGTCGAGCCTCCCCCAAGCGATAAATCCCTCACATTGATCCCGCCCCCGCCGGAGTACCTGAGAACCAACCTGGATACGTTGAACCGGCAAGGAGACTGGGAAAACCTCCTGAGGATGTCTGAAGGCAGTGTGGGAGATTTCCTCTTCTGGTTGGATCTGAGCTACTATGTCGCCGAGTCTCTGAAGCGCCTGGATCGATCGGTGCTCAGTGACCTTGTTTCCAGGGAGACCGCACTCTATGCGATCCGGTTGAAGGGTATTGAAAATTTATGCTTCTCGGATGGCATGCCTTTCGCAAGGCCTGACACAAAGTTGTGGCTCAAGCGTTTTTCTCTCACAACGGCAGGAATCGGGTCAGGTAAACCGGCGGGCGATTCGCAGGATTCCCTGGAGGGTTCCGTCCAAAGGGAGTATCAGAGGGCGCTTGGTCTCTATAGGGATCAGAAGCTCCATGAGGCAATAGACATGCTCCACCGCGGCGTATCCACGGGGGCGTCAGGAAAAGAACGGCTCCTCTGGCGGACCGCGCTTTCGAGCCTGCTCGTTTTTGCAGGAGAAGAGGGAACTGCGCTTCCTTATTTCAGGGAAATCATCCGGGATGTGGATCACTACCGCCTGGAGGAGTGGGACCCGGAACTTGCTCTTCGTGCCCTTCTCAGTGTATATAGCGGCCTTAAATCATCGAAAGATGAAAAGGCCAGGGCTCAGAGCGTGGAAATCCTGGATCGAATCGCAGCCCTCAGCCCGGCTGAGGCAATGCGGCTGAAAGGCAGACAATAAAGCAGCCACTAAGGCACAAAGGCACGAAGAAGTGAAATTCAAACCGTTGCCGAAAAGTGAGGAAGAGATAGCCGAGAAAATAGTGGATGCAGCATACATAGCGTCGGGTTCCCCTCATCAAGAATGGAATAAAGAGAACTATTGTGATTCTTTGTGTCTTTGTGACTTTGTGGCTGAATTATTCAAAGGAGGCAAGTCATGGCAAAAGAGGGATCAGTGGCACCAAAGGAACGTGTGAACATCGTCTACCGTCCTGCGACTGGCGATGCAAAGGAAGAGGTGGAGCTTCCCCTGAAGGTTATGGTCATGGGGGATTTTACCCTCAAGGACAATGACACGCCGGTGGAAGAGCGAAAATCGATCAGCGTTGACAAAGACAACCTTGACGAGGTGCTGAGAGCACAGAATCTCGAGTTGAAGACGAGTGTGCAGAGCACACTCTCGGATGATCCGGGTGGTCAAATGAATCTGAACCTGGACTTCAAGAGCATGAAAGACTTCGATCCTGACGCGATCATTCAGAAGGTGCCGGAGTTGAAGAAAATGCTGGATCTGCGCGAAGCCCTTAAGGCGCTGAAGGGGCCCCTGGGAAACGTCCCTGACTTCAGAAAAAGGATTCAGGAACTCGTAAAGGACGAAGGGGCAAGGGCCAGGCTGCTCAAAGAACTCGGCATCGAAGGATAAGGAGGCAGAATTATGGCTGAAGAGAGAAAAGAGGCGGCTCAGGCGCCGGCGCAGGTCGCGGAACAGGAATCCCTGCTGGACGAAATCTTGCAGTCAACGAAGTTGAAGCCCTCTGATGATGCCTACTCCATCACCAGACAAGGGGTGCAGGCATTCATCGACGAGTTGCTCAAACCCGGCAGGGAAGGGATAAAGGTAAGCGCGACCCTTGTGGATGACATGGTTGCCGAGATCGACAGAAAGCTCTCGGCCCAGATGGACGTGATTCTCCACAACAAGGATTTTCAAAAATTGGAATCTGCCTGGCGTTCCTTGAAGTTTCTGATCGACAGGACCAACTTTCGCGAAAACGTCAAGGTGGATATCCTGAGCGTGAAAAAGGAGGAGCTCCTCGGCGATTTTGAGGATGCACCGGAGATCACCAAGTCCGGCCTGTATCGCAAAGTCTACACCCAGGAGTACGGGCAGTTCGGAGGTCAGCCCTATGGTTTGCTGGTCGGGAACTATGAATTCGGCCCCGGCGCACAGGACATCAAGCTCCTTCAGAACATGGCGAGCGTGGCCACCATGGCTCATGCACCTTTTATCGCGGCAACGAGCCCGCAGATGTTCGGCCTCGATGATTTCTCGAAACTCCCCAACCTCAAAGACCTGAACTCCATATTAGAAGGTCCGCAGTACATTAAATGGAAATCCTTCAGAGAGTCGGAAGATGCCAGGAATGTGGGTCTCACGCTGCCCCATTTTCTTCTCAGGCTTCCATATGGGCCGGATACACAACCGGCTAAGAGTTTCACGTACAAGGAGGACACGACAGGGGGAAACGATACCTTTCTCTGGGGGAATGCGGCTTTTGCATTTGCCACGAGGATCACCGACAGCTTTGCAAAGTACAGATGGTGCGCCAACATCATCGGCCCCCAGGGCGGAGGCGCAGTGGAAAATCTTCCCATTTATCAATACGAGGCAATGGGCGAGATCCAGACCAAGATTCCCACAGAGATCCTCATCTCCGAACGACGTGAGTTCGAACTGGCCGAAGAAGGGTTCATCGCGCTTGCCATGAGAAAGGGGAGCGACAATGCTTCCTTTTTCTCTGCAAACTCGAGTCAGAAACCTAAATTCTTCGGGACATCCAAAGAGGGAAAGGAAGCGGAGCTCAATTACAAGCTGGGGACGCAGTTGCCCTATACCTTTGTCATCAACAGGCTCGCCCACTACATTAAGGTGATCCAGAGAGAAAACATCGGCACCTGGAAGGAACGAGGGGATCTGGAAAGAGAGCTGAATACCTGGATTCGGCAGTATGTGGCGGATCAGGATAGCCCTTCCCCGGGCGTGCGAAGCAGAAGACCGCTCAGACAGGCGGAGATCACGGTCTCGGATGTGGAGGGCGATCCCGGCTGGTATCGTGTGACCATGAAGGTGAAACCTCACTTCAAGTACATGGGCGCTTCCTTCACCCTGTCGTTGGTGGGGAAACTGGATAAGAAGTAAGAAATGTTCAATGTCCAATGCAGAATGTCCAATTTCCAATGAAGAAAAGAAAACTAGCCACAAAGACACGAAGACACAAAGAAATGGAATCTGCTTCGCATATTTCATGCAACGCCTTGCTGAGCAAGGCTCTCAAGCGGCAAAGCCGCGATAGTTAAAATCGTGAAACGATTTTATAGTGCCTTTGTGTCTTGGTGGCTGAAATGCGGTTGGTCATTCCGCGGGAGGCGGCTGTGCCCACTTGAGGTGGGCCATGCCAACGACGTGGGCAGATGCATGGGTAGAAGAGGTCCTCAGCCGTTATTTTTTTCAGTTATTCAATCTGGCACAGGTTATGCTGCTTGAAAGCATCGCGATGGTTGAAAATGATGCGGGCAGTTGGGTACTGAATATGAACTTGAGGTGTGAGTAAGGAAACTCCATAACCCGGGACTCTCTCGAAGGGTTCCATGCGAACACGAACAGGAGGAGATGCTATGCCAATGCCATGTTACATGAGCGTCAAGGGGAAGAGCCAGGGGGATATCGAGGGTTCATGCACGATCAAGGGTCATGAGAAGACGATTTTCGTTTATGAGTTGGACCACAATGTAGGCATTCCCACGGATCCGGGCAGCGGGCTTCCAACAGGGAAGAGAATTCATTACCCCCTGGTAATCACCAAGGAGCTCGACAAGAGTTCTCCTAAACTTCAACAGGCCCTCGTAACGGGAGAACTCCTCACAGAGGTGATGCTCGAGTTCTGGCACATCAGCCCTGCCGGAAAAGAGGAGAAGTACTACACCATCAAACTGGAGAATGCCATCGTCGTCAAATCGGAGGATTATTTTCCTCTGACGTTCCTGGAGGAGAGCAAACCGTACAGGCACATGGAAAAGATCTCTTTTACCTATGGTAAAATCATCTGGACCTGGGTACCGGACGGCATTGAATCGGAAGACAGCTGGGAAGCCCCGAAGTAATGCTATTTCACGGTTGAGAGTGCTGCACTTGGAGTAGTGGAGTCCCGGGAGAGATGACCCAACTCCACTACTCGTTTAATCAGGCTGTCGTCCGGACAGGTACTATTCGGCAAAATGACGGAAAACGGGACCCATGCGAGAAGAAAGGCTTCTGGAGCGGATTCACAACACGGAGCTCAATCCCGAGCGAAGGGAAGGGAGCAATTCGGCGAGGAGAGTTCGCTCCATCATGAACCACCTTCAGCGCATCCTCAACACAAAACATGGGAGTGTCCCCATTGCTGAGGATTACGGGATGCCGGACTTCACGGACCTCCCAAGCGCCTTCTCAACGGAATCCACACATGAAGTGGAGAGGACACTTAAGGCGGAAATCCTCAAGTATGAACCGAGGCTCCAGAAAATAAGAATTTCCTTCGAATCCCAGAAGGAGGACATCCTTTCTTTGCGATTCAAAGTGGAGGCCCAACTGATAGGAGAGGACGGTTCACCGATCTCTTTCGAGACGGTTGTGGACGCAACGGGAAAGGTGACGGTGAGGGACTGAAGAATATCAATATCGAATATCGAACACCGAATTTCGAATTTCAAGAAAGAAGAAAGAGAGTGCTGAATCCCGAATCTCGAATTAAGCGAAAGCAGATCCTTCCTTCTGCGGTTCGGTGTTCGATATTCGATATTCGACATTCTCTATAGAGCCATGTCGACGCGCCATTACCAGCAGGAGTTGCAGAATCTAAGAGAGCTTGCCGTTGAGTTTTCAAAGGCACATCCCGCGCTTGCTCCCATGCTCAGCGGCCAGACCCCGGACCCGGATGTGGAGAGACTTCTGGAAGGGGTCGCTTTTCTCACCGGCTTGCTCAGGGAAAAGCTGGACGACGAGTTTCCGGAAATCCTGCACGGCCTCATCGAGCTCATCTTTCCCCACTACCTCCGCCCGATTCCTTCCTCGACACTGATCGCATTTACGCCGAAGCCGAACCTGAAAGAGACCCTGACAGTCCCTGCGGGCGCTCAGATCGGTTCCGTACCGGTTGACGGGATCTCTTGTATCTTCAAGACATGTTTTAGCCTGGAGGTTCACCCTCTAAAGATTGTTTCGGCGGAGTTCGTCCAGTCACCCGGAACTCCGGCCCGAATCAGGCTTGTCCTGGAGCTCAGAGGGATTCCTTTGGAAAAGTGGGCTGCAAAAACCCTTCGCTTTTACCTGGGCGGTGGTTATCCCGAAGCGACGGACCTGTATTTCTTGCTCAACAGGCAGGTCAGCAGAATCGTCCTGAAGCCGGTGACCGGAGCCGCTCCTGCGGAGCTTCCACCGGGTTCTCTCATGCCTGTGGGGTTCGCCCGGGAAGACGCATTGCTCTCCTACCCGGCACAGTCTTTTCCCGGGTATCGGATCCTTCAGGAATACCTGATCCTGCCGGAAAAATTCCTGTTTCTGGACCTCAAGAACATGGACCGGTGGAAGGAGCGAGGAACGGGCTCCGCATTTGAGATCCTCTTCGAACTTGCAAAACCGCCGGCCGTGGTTCCGCGGATAAAACCCGAGAGCTTCATGCTGTTTGTAACCCCCGCCACCAATCTATTCTCCCACGAAGCGGATCCTCTCACCGTGAACCATCGACAGGCGGAATATCGCATCCGTCCCGGCGGACGCAGCGGAATAGAGGTCTATTCCGTTGAAAAGGTAACCGGCCTCGTTCAGGGAACCGTGGATCACAAGGAGTATGTCCCCTTTCAGTTTTTCGGAAAGCATGAAAAGGAAAAGCCGATCTACTCCATATCCAGGAAAAAATCGCCGGTTACTCAAAACCTGGAACTCTATCTGAGCCTCACCTATCCTTCAGATGCTGAAATTGCAAAGCAGGAAATGCTTTCCATACAATTGACATGCACGAACGGCTCTATTCCCGAGAAACTCCAGCTCGGGGATATCTCGCAACCGACTTCAACGTCCCCTTCCCTGATGGACTTCAGGAATATCCTTCCACCTACTGCCCCGATCCAGCCGCCGATCGGCAGCAATGTGCTTTGGAATTTCCTCTCCCATGTTGCACTCAACTATCTCTCAGTAGCCAGCCTGGAGAACGTCAAGGAACTGCTTCAGATCTACATATTCCCGGAAGGACGGGACAGGGCAAAGATTGCGGCTAATATGAAGAGAGTGGAAGGCATCACCGGTCTTCAGGTGCAGCCGGCGTCGCGGCTGGTATCAGGTATCATGATGAGGGGCAACGAGATTCGCATGAAGGCGAGGCAGGACCACTTCGCCTCCACAGGGGACATGTTCCTCTTTTGTAGTATCCTGGACTATTTTTTTGCCGTGTACAGCAGCTTGAATTCCTTTACCAGGTTTTTCGTGGAGGAGACATTGACGGGAGAGATCTACTCATGGCCCCCCAGGATCGGCGAGAGGTTCTTGGCATAAAGAAGGCACTGCTTGAGAAGGGGCGAAACTTCTCCTTCATACAGGCGGAGCGACTGCTCCGCTATTTTCTTTCGAAGTCCGAAGGCAAGAGGCTGGACGATGAAAGACTCTCAAAGGCAGTCAGGGTAAGGCCCCACCTTTCCCTGGAGTTTCCGGAGACGGATCTTACTTCCGTGGAAACGGCCGACGGAAACCCGGAACACTTCCTCATCACAGCAACATTCCTCGGCCTCTATGGCGTCTCCTCTCCTCTTCCGACCTTCTACACGGAAGATCTCATGGACGAGGAGTCCGAGGACATGTCTGTCACCCGGGACTTCCTGGACATCATCAATGCTCCCATTTATCCGCTTTTCTTCCGCTGTTGGAGCAAGTACAGGCAGCACATCAAAATCGTGGAGGAAGAAGACGCCGCTTACCTGGAAAGGCTTTTCTGCCTGCTCGGGCTTGGAACGGAAAAGCTGAGAAAAGGCATTACCGGTGCAGAGGGTCTGATTCGCTACATCGGTTTGTTTACTCAGTTCCCCCGTTCTGCGTTGTCGCTTGCAACCATTTTATCGGATGCCTTCGGGCAAACGCCCGTAGAGATCATCCAGTGTGTCAAGAGTTGTGCCCGGATTCCTGAGGACCAACAGCTCTGTCTAGGCATCCGCGGAGGATCCCTTGGAATTGACTCCTATCTCGGGCATGAGATCGCGGACAGGATGTCTGCTTTCCAGGTGCGGGTAGGCCCATTGAAGGCAGCTCCTTTTCGGACAATGTTCCCGGACTCCGAGGGGTTTCGTCTCATGAACTTCATGACCGGCCTCTACCTGGACCAGCCGCTGGAATGGGACGTCAAGGTTCTCCTGACAGCGGGTGAGGCGAGGCCTGCCTGCCTTGGAGGCCCCCACTGGTGCAGGTTGGGTTGGGACACCTGGGTGTTTTCAGGGGAGACGCTGGGGGAGGTTGAGGTCGCGTTCAATGCCCAATGTCCAAGAGAAGAAACGAATGTCCAATGTCCAATGTAGAATGTCCAATGTCCAAGGAAAGAAAAAGAGAATATCGAACACCGAATATCGAATGTCGAATATCGAAGGAGGAAGAGGAAAAGCGAACATCCAATGCCGAAAGAGGAGCATCTTTTTTGTATTTACTTCTGCGGTTCGATATTCGGTGTTCGATATTCGATATTCTCTTTATTCCGATACTCTCAGTTTCCGGAGGAAAATGAGCCATGATCACCGTTGATATGAAGTCCCTTATCTCGCGATTGAACCCTTTTTGCACCAACGCGCTCCAGTCGGCTGCGGGTCTTTGTGTTTCGCGGACCCACTATGAGGTGACCGTGGAGCACTTCCTGAGCAAGCTCCTTGACGAGCCTCGCTCCGATGTTCCCCTTCTGGTCAAGCAGTTCGACCTGGACGGCGGGCGGGTGAAGAAGGCCCTTGAACAAAGCCTGGAGGAATTCCGGACAGGCAATGCGGCAAAACCGGTCTTCTCCCCTCTGCTGCTCGAGCTTTTCCAGGATGCCTGGATGGTCTCCTCCATCGACCTGGGAGAGCGAAAGATTCGCTCAGGTTCCATTCTCCTGGCGTTTGTGTCCAAGCCTACCTTTTTTGCCTCGGGAAGATATGTGGACCTGCTGAAATCCATAGGCCGGGAGTCCCTCCTGAAGCAGTTCTGGACCGTGGCCAAGGCATCCCTGGAACATGGGTCCACCCCGGAGGAAACAGGGGAAAGAGACTCTTCAGCAGAGGGCCGGCCGGGACCATCAGGAGACCCCGGTTTCCTGGCGCGCTTCTGCACGGATTTTACGCAAAAGGCCAAGGAGGGAAAAATCGACCCGGTCTTTGGACGAGACCATGAGATCCGACAGATCATCGACATCCTCGGCCGGCGGAGAAAGAACAATCCCATCTGCGTAGGCGAGCCAGGTGTGGGAAAAACAGCGGTCGTGGAGGGTCTCGCGCTTCGCATCACCCAGGACGACGTGCCCGACCTCCTGAAGGGCGTGACCCTGCTGGGTCTGGACATGGGATTGCTGGAGGCAGGAGCAGGGGTGAAAGGGGAATTTGAAAACCGGCTCAAAGGAGTGATCAGCGAGATCAAGGGTTCGGAGAAACCGATCATCCTTTTCATCGATGAGGCCCATACGCTGGTAGGGGCCGGCGGAGCTGCGGGAGGGGGCGATGCGGCCAACCTGCTGAAACCCGCTCTCGCAAGGGGAGAGCTTCGAACCGTGGCCGCCACCACCTGGAGCGAATACAAGAAGTACTTTGAAAAGGATCCGGCCCTTGCCCGGCGTTTTCAGCCGGTCAAGCTGGATGCGCCGGATGTGGCCGTCTCGACCTTGATTCTCAGAGGACTCAAAGAGAGCTATGAGAAGTCCCACAAGGTCATCGTGAGGGACGATGCCATCCAGGCCGCAGCCGAGCTGTCGGACCGCTACATCACCGGTCGATTTCTTCCGGATAAAGCCATCGACCTTCTGGATACGAGCTGCGCAAGGGTGAAGATCAACCTCACTTCGAAACCGGATGTGCTCGAAGACAAGGAGAGAACGATCCAGGCCCTTGAGCGTGAAAAAACGGCCCTGGAACGCGACCGAAACAACGGGGTCGCCGTCGACGTGGAGCGTTTGGCCGAGATCGGTCGGCAGATCGAGACCCGTACCAGGGAGGCCGAGGCCCTGAAGGAGCGATGGCTGAAGGAGCAGGAGACGGCAAAAAAGGTCCTGGAGGTGAGGGCCCGCATTCAGGCGGAAGGAGATGAGGAGAAGAAAAAGAGCCTGAAAAAGGATATGGAGGCTGCGGACCAGGCCCTCAAGCAGATCCAGGGAGAGGAGGCCATGATCCGGATCGAGGTGGACCCCGACATGGTAGCCAAGGTTGTTTCAGACTGGACAGGCGTGCCTCTCGGCAAGGTCATGCGGGATCAGGCCCAGAACATCCTCAAGTTCGAATCACAGCTCAAAGAACGTATCAAGGGCCAGGACCATGCGCTTCATGCCATCAGCGAGGTTATCAAGGCAGCTAAATCGGGCATAAAAGATCCCTCCCAGCCTTTGGGCGTTTTCCTCCTGGTAGGGCCGAGCGGAGTGGGAAAGACCGAGACTGCTCTGTCCGTTGCCGACATGCTCTTCGGAGGAGAGCACTCGGTGGTCACTATCAACATGAGCGAGTTTCAGGAAAAACACACCGTGAGCAGGCTCATCGGTTCCCCCCCGGGATATGTGGGATACGGGGAAGGAGGGATGCTCACCGAGGCCGTCAGACACAAGCCTTATTCCGTGGTGCTCCTGGACGAGGTGGAGAAGGCGCATCTGGAGGTCCTGAATCTCTTCTACCAGGTGTTTGACAAGGGTATGCTCTCCGACGGCGAAGGCCGGGAGATCGACTTCAAGAACACGGTGATGTTCCTCACCAGCAACCTGGCCACGGATGTCATCGCGGAGATGACGAAAACAGCGGAAAGAGCGCCCGATGACGTGATCCTCTCAGCGGTCCGCCCCATCCTCTCCCAGCACTTCAAACCGGCTCTGCTCGCCAGGATGACCGTTATCCCGTTTTACCTTCTGCCTGCTGATGCCATGAAGGGGATCGTGCGACTCAAGCTGGCAAAGCTTGCAAAGAGACTTCTGGAGAACAACAGGATAAAGCTGGCATACACGGATGCTGTCGTGGACCAGATCACCAGCAGATGCACCGAGGTGGAGACCGGCGCCAGAAATATCGATTACATCCTTGCAGGGAACATCATGCCCCAGATGTCGCAGCAGATCCTTTCCCACATGAGCACCGGCGGCATGCCGTCGAATGTCAACCTGGATGTGGGAGAGGACGGGGCGTTCAAGATGGAGTTCAAGTAGGGGAGAATATCGAATATCGAACACCGAATTATCGAATATCGAAGGAAGAACCGAATGCCGGACTTGAATAAAGAGAGGAAGAAATTTGATTTGGAGGACCGGCTCATCGACTTCGCCGTCGAAATCATCAGAATGGCCGAGGAGATTCCGAGAACGAGGTCCGGATTTCATATTGGCGGACAGTTGATAAGGTGTGGAACATCTCCGGCTGCAAATTACGGTGAAGCGCAAAGCGCAGAGAGCGCTACCGACTTTGTGCATAAAATGAAAGTTTGCCTGAAAGAGCTCAGAGAAACCAGGATCTGGCTGAAGATGATTGTGAGGGCGAACCTGATGGATTCATCAAAGCCGCAAGTATTGATTCAAGAATGTAACGAGTTGATTTCCATCTTTGTCACCAGCATCAGAACTGCCCTGAAGAAGAAAAAGAGGACATAGATCATGTCATTCTCCGTTGATTACTTCATGATTCGATATTCGGTGTTCGATATTCGATATTTTCTTTTTGATTTCATAACGGACATTGCACATTCCACCGAAGGTGACCCGTGCCTTTTCTGACTCAGAAAAAATTCGACTTCGTATCCAGCGGCCTTGCTCCGGATACTTTCGGCGTGGTGCGGTTCAGCGGCAGCGAGGGATTCAGCAAGTGCTATCGGTTCGAGATCGACCTGGTATCCACTGAACCGGAGATCGATCTCCGCTCGCTGCTCAGGAATCCGGCTACCTTTACCCTTCTCCGCGACGAAGGCGACATCCCATTCCATGGAATGTTGGCGCAGTTCGATCAGCTGCACCAGGTTGCTGAGTATGTGTTTTACAAGGCCGTGCTTGTTCCGAAGCTTTGGTGGTTGACGCTCACCCATCACAACCAGGTTTTTCTGGACAAGAACGTGCCGGAGATCCTTCAGGATGTGCTGAAGGACGGCGGCCTTACTTCCCTCGACTTTGACCTGAGGCTCCAGGCTGACTATCCCAAACGGGAGTATGTCTGCCAGTACAGAGAAAGCCATCTGGACTTCCTCTCCCGGTGGATGGAACGGGAGGGGATGTACTACTACTTCGGACAGAACGAAAACGGTGAAAAGATCATCATCACCGACACCAGGATCGCGCACGCCGAGATGGATCAGGGGAAGAACATGTATTACTCTCCACCGTCCGCTCTTGACGAACCGCATAGGGAAGAAGTGATCAAGTCCTTTGTCTGCCGTCAGACGGCGCTCCCTCGCAGTGTTCGCCTCCAGGACTACAACTGTCAAACCCCGTCGCTGGAGATGTCGGCCGGGGCCAGGGTGAGCGATCAAGGGAGGGGGGAAGTCTATATTTACGGTGATCACTTCCGAACTCCTGAGGAAGGAAGCGCGCTCGCAAAAGTGTGCGCCGAGGAACTTCTCTGCAAAGGGGAGCGGTTTTACGGCGAGAGCACTATCCCATACCTTCGTCCCGGGTATCTTTTTGACCTTCAGAACCATTACCGGCACAGCTTTAATCAGGGCTATCTGACGATCGAACTCGAGCACGAAGGGAGTCAGACGGCGTACCTGCTGGCAGGAATCCGGAAGGAGCTTAGCGAGGCGGAAAGGCAGCCCTACTACCGGAACAGCTTTGTGGCCATCCCGGGCAGCGTGCAGTTCCGGCCCGAGAGGAAGACTGCCCAGTCGAGGTTCTACGGGGCCATGAACGCTCAGATCGATGCGGCGGGAAGCGGACAATATGCCGAGCTGGATGATCAGGGCCGTTACAAGGTGCTGCTGCCTTTTGATCGCTCCGGCAGGGGTAATGGAAAAGGTTCAACGTGGATTCGCATGGCTCAGCCCTACGCCGGAGAGAGGCACGGAATGCACTTCCCCCTCCACAAAGGCACGGAGGTGCTCCTCACTTTTATCGACGGGGACCCGGACCGGCCCATTATCGCGGGCGCGGTGCCCAATCCCGAAGCCACCAGCCCGGTGACTTCCGAAAATGCGACCCGCTGTCGCATGGTGAGTGGTTCAGGCAACGAGATCCACATGGAGGATGAAGCGGGGAGCGAGCGGATATTGATGAATGCGCCCAGGAAGGGGAGCTTTATCCGAATCGGAGCCCCGAACGATCCGACAATCGACTGGGACAAGCTGATGTCAAAGGATGGGATCGCTCTGGCTACGGGCGGTTTCTTCGATGTGAAGGCCCAGGTATGGAATGTCATCATCCTGGGCGAAAGCGCCTTTATCACTGTGGGCATGGACAACAAATTCGTCGGCGTGCTTCGTGTGGACTCGACGGTCGGCGCCCGTTTCAATTTCCCCATGCTTTGGGAGAAGAAATGCGGCGCTGAAAAAACCAAGTGGATCGGGCTCACCCAGAAAGCGGCCGGGTCGGACGTGGAGATCACAGCCAACAATTTCCAGACGATCGGAGGTATCCAGAGAGCCTTGGGCAGCAAGGTGGATGCTGCCGCCCTGGATACTAAGATGAATGCTTTGAAGACCAGGGTCGCCACTAACTATACGGCCGCCATCACCGCCCAGACCAGGCTCATAGCGATGAAATCGGAGGTCTCGGGAGCCAAGACCGATGCTGTCGGTCAAGCGACAACTGCGGCCGTTCAACAGTCGCAGGCGATTGCCAACGAAGCAGCGACTGCCGCCCAGGACGCCCGGTTGGCCGCAACGCGCGCAAAGTCATCGGCCTCCGAGTTCAGGACGGTTGTGAAACGGGACATTGCTGCGGCAAGTCGTCTCCGCTTGCGTGCGGAGCGAACGGTTTTGACGATTCTGGATACCCAGGTGTAGGGACCGTATGCCGGCCGCTCTTGCGGCGAACGGCCATACATTTCTGTGCTAAGAAAGAGAATTCATGGAAGACAGGCCGGGCAAAAGATTTTCGTTTAGTTCGGATGCGCTGCCGGCGGAGACCTTTGGGGTGGTGCGTTTCTCCGGAGAGGAGGGTCTCTCTTTTTGTTACCGGTTCGAGGTGGTGCTGTTCTCGAGGGAAGCGGAGATCGACATTCGTCGGGTGATGGCGAACCCGGTCCGGTTCGGCATTTGGCGAAGCGACGGGGAGGAGGTGGTGTTCCACGGCATTCCTGTGAGCTTCGAGCAGATGCAGCAGGTGGGGGAGCATGTCTTCTACCGGGCGGTGATGTCGCCGAGACTGTGGTGGCTGTCGCTCACGCGGCACAACCAGGTGTTTCTGGACAAGAGTGCGCCGGAGATCCTGGAGGCGTGCATGAAGGACGGGGGATTGACGAGTCTCGACTATGAATTCCGGCTGCAGCGGGAATATCCCGCCTGGGAGTATGTCTGCCAGTATGGGGAGAGTCACCTTGATTTTATCTCCCGATGGATGGAGCGGGAGGGGATGTACTATTATTTCGAGCAGGGGGCGGCCGGGGAGAAGGTGATCGTGACGGACACGAAGATCGCCCACACGGCCATGGAGCAGGGGAGAAGCCTGCGCTACCTGCCCCCCACCGGTCTTGAGGCGATGCATCGTGAAGAGGTGGTGAGGTCGTTTTTCTGCAGGCAGCGGATGCTGCCCCGATCGGTGATCCTGAAGGACTACAATTACCGGAAGCCGTCCATGGACCTGACGGCGAGCGCGGAGGTCTATGCGGGGGGCCGTGGGGAAGTGTATCTCTATGGCGAGCATTTCCGCACCCCGGAAGAAGGGAATGCGCTTGCAAAGATCCGGGCCGAGGAGATTCTGTGCCGGGAGAAACGCTTCGACGGAGAGTCGTCGGTTCCCTATCTGCGCCCGGGGTACACCTTTGAGCTTACGGACCACTACCGTGGGGACTTCAATAGCGGGTACATGACGGTGCATCTGGTGCACGAAGGGAGCCAGGCGGGGTATATGCTCTCGGGGCTGGGGGAGGTGGTTTCGGAAGGGGAAAAGGAGATCTATTACCGCAATTCCTTTGCGGCCCTGCCCGCAGACGTGCAGTTTCGGTCGGAGCGCAGGACGGTGAAACCGCGCTTTTCGGGGACGATTCCGGCGAAGGTTGACGGTGCGGGGAGCGGACAGTATGCGGAGTTGGATGAACAGGGGCGCTACAAGGTGGCACTTCCGTTTGACCGCTCGGAACGGATGGGAGGGAAGGCTTCGGCGTGGGTGCGGATGATGCAGCCTTACGCTGGGGCGGATCACGGGATGCACTTTCCCCTTCACAAGGGGACGGAGGTGCTGCTGAGCTTTCTGGACGGGGACCCGGACCGGCCGATTATTGCGGGCGCGGTGCCCAATCCCGAGACCCCCAGCCCGGTGAATTCCGAGAACGCGACCCGCTGCCGGATGGTGAGCGGAGCCGGAAACGAGATCCACATGGAGGATGAAGAGGGGAGCGAGCGGATATTGATGCATGCGCCCGCGAAAGAGAGCTTCATCCGAATCGGGGCCTACAATGATCCGGTGATTGACTGGGACAAGCTGCTGTCCAAGGACGGGATCGCCATCGCCACGGGGGGGCCGTTCAGTGTGAAGGCCCAGGTATACAACACCCTCATCCTGGGCGAGAATGGCGGTTTCGTCGTCGGGGACGACAATAAATTTGTCGGAGGAATACGAGTGGACTCGACCCTGGGCGGACGTTTCAATTTTCCCATGGGCTTGGAGAACAAGGCGGGCCCCTTCAAATTGAAATTCCTGGGGTTTCACATCCGGGGACAAGCCCAGGATGCAGTGCAGGCCGGAAACAGGACCGATGTCATAGCGAATCTCACCCAGGCAGTGGGAGAAAAATTGGAAACAGCCGCTCTGGATGAGAGACTGCATGCCCTGGAAGAACAGGTCATGGGGGAGATCAATCAGGCCATCGGCCAGAGAGTCGCGGCTCTTGCAACCAAGGAGGAGGTCAGAGGGGCGAAAGCCCAGGCTGTTCTCGTTGCGACCACCGCAGCGGCAGAGCGGACAAAGGCGGTCGCCTCAGAGGCCAAAATCGTTGCCGTGGATGCCAAGACTGTAGCCGAGGAAGCTGCTGCGGCAAACACGGAAGCGGTGGCTGAAGCCAACCAAATCAAGACAATAGTGGAGTCAGCAGAAATGTCGGTCGATCAGATTAGCGCCTTTGCCACTCGTCAACAGGTATGAGTCTCATGGAAGACAGGCCGGGCAAAAGATTTTCGTTTAGTTCGGATGCGCTGCCGGCGGAGACCTTTGGGGTGGTGCGTTTCTCCGGAGAGGAGGGTCTCTCTTTTTGTTACCGGTTCGAGGTGGTGCTGTTCTCGAGGGAAGCGGAGATCGACATTCGTCGGGTGATGGCGAACCCGGTCCGGTTCGGCATTTGGCGAAGCGACGGGGAGGAGGTGGTGTTCCACGGCATTCCTGTGAGCTTCGAGCAGATGCAGCAGGTGGGGGAGCATGTCTTCTACCGGGCGGTGATGTCGCCGAGACTGTGGTGGCTGTCGCTCACGCGGCACAACCAGGTGTTTCTGGACAAGAGTGCGCCGGAGATCCTGGAGGCGTGCATGAAGGACGGGGGATTGACGAGTCTCGACTATGAATTCCGGCTGCAGCGGGAATATCCCGCCTGGGAGTATGTCTGCCAGTATGGGGAGAGTCACCTTGATTTTATCTCCCGATGGATGGAGCGGGAGGGGATGTACTATTATTTCGAGCAGGGGGCGGCCGGGGAGAAGGTGATCGTGACGGACACGAAGATCGCCCACACGGCCATGGAGCAGGGGAGAAGCCTGCGCTACCTGCCCCCCACCGGTCTTGAGGCGATGCATCGTGAAGAGGTGGTGAGGTCGTTTTTCTGCAGGCAGCGGATGCTGCCCCGATCGGTGATCCTGAAGGACTACAATTACCGGAAGCCGTCCATGGACCTGACGGCGAGCGCGGAGGTCTATGCGGGGGGCCGTGGGGAAGTGTATCTCTATGGCGAGCATTTCCGCACCCCGGAAGAAGGGAATGCGCTTGCAAAGATCCGGGCCGAGGAGATTCTGTGCCGGGAGAAACGCTTCGACGGAGAGTCGTCGGTTCCCTATCTGCGCCCGGGGTACACCTTTGAGCTTACGGACCACTACCGTGGGGACTTCAATAGCGGGTACATGACGGTGCATCTGGTGCACGAAGGGAGCCAGGCGGGGTATATGCTCTCGGGGCTGGGGGAGGTGGTTTCGGAAGGGGAAAAGGAGATCTATTACCGCAATTCCTTTGCGGCCCTGCCCGCAGACGTGCAGTTTCGGTCGGAGCGCAGGACGGTGAAACCGCGCTTTTCGGGGACGATTCCGGCGAAGGTTGACGGTGCGGGGAGCGGACAGTATGCGGAGTTGGATGAACAGGGGCGCTACAAGGTGGCACTTCCGTTTGACCGCTCGGAACGGATGGGAGGGAAGGCTTCGGCGTGGGTGCGGATGATGCAGCCTTACGCTGGGGCGGATCACGGGATGCACTTTCCCCTTCACAAGGGGACGGAGGTGCTGCTGAGCTTTCTGGACGGGGACCCGGACCGGCCGATCATTGCGGGCGCGGTGCCCAATCCCGAGACCCCCAGCCCGGTGAATTCCGAGAATGCGACCCGCTGCCGGATGGTGAGCGGAGCCGGGAACGAGATCCACATGGAGGATGAAGAGGGGAGCGAGCGGATATTGATGCATGCGCCCGCGAAAGAGAGCTTCATCCGAATCGGGGCACCGAATGATCCTCTGATCGACTGGGACAAGCTGGCATCCAAGGACGGGATCGCCATTGTCACGTGGGGCCCCTTCAACGTGATGGCAAGGGTATACAACACCCTCATCCTGGGCGAGAGCAGCAATGCAGTGCTCGGCATGGACACCAAGTTCGTAGGCGGAATCCGCACGGATTCCACGGTCGGTGTGCGCTTCAACTTTCCCATCGGCGGAGAAAACAAGGCCGGTCCCTTCAGTCTGCAGTGGGTAGGCATCCGGGAGAGGGCACATGCCCAGGACGTGATTACGGAAGGAAACAAGGTCAATGTTCTCGCCGCCGTCAGCAAGGTGGTCGGCGACAAGGTTCAGGCCGGCGATCTGGAAAGCAAAATGACTGCATTGAAAAACGAAATCATGGCGGAGTACACCAAGGCCATTGCCAATCAGACCAAGGCCCTGGCCACAAAAGACGAGCTGGGTACCGCGATGCAGGAAGTCACCGCCGCTGCGACAACTGCCGCAGAAAGCTCCGCTCAGGCTGCAGCCACCCGGGTGAAAGCCGTCGCCGTATCGGCTCAGGCGGCGGCCGTTCGATCCAAACTGGCAGCGAACAGCGTGCAGGCTACTTTGGAGGAGATCTATCAAGGCGCCAACAAATCCGTCGCCACCGTTGTGCAGGCAAATCTCGATGCTCTGAATGCCAAGATGTAGGAACCATGAAGATCTACAAAAAAAATCACCACTCCCTTCTCATCAAATCCTTCGGCATCAGGGAGCGCATCTACATGGCCGTTACGGTGATGGTCTATTTTGATCTGACCGCACCCGATGACCCGCTTTCGGAGCAGGATCTGTGGAAGACCGTTCCCACCCTTCTGGGCAAGAGTCCCATTCTGGATCTGGGAATGCCGAAGCCGCGCGGGGAGTTCCTGGTCACGGGCTCATGCTTTGCCCCACGGGGGGAGACGCGGCAGGCCGGCCGTGTAACCGTGCGGGTGGGCGGGCTCACCAAAACGCTCGACGTATTCGGGGACCGCTACTGGAAGGAATCACCCGGCCCGATCAGGACGATCACCCCACCACAACCCTTTTCCGAGATGCCCGTAGTGTACGAGAGAGCTTTCGGCGGAGAAGGATTTGACAGGAATCCAGCCGGCAGGGGCATCCATCCCCTGGAGATGTCGCCGGGACAAGCTTACGTTCCGCTTCCCAACATCGAGTATCCCAACCGGCTGATCGGCGACCTCAACGACCGGCCCGTTCCCGCCGGGTTCGGCCCACTGGACGTCACCTGGTCGCAGCGGATGGGAAAAACAGGGACATACGATGACAAATGGCTTCGGGAAAACTGGCCTTATTTCCCGGCCGACATGAATTACGAGTTCTTCAACTGCGCGGCGGAAGACCAGTTTATCGATGGGTTTTTCAAAGGTGACGAATCCCTGGAGATCGCCAACATGAACCCGGACGTGCCGGTGATCGCATCCCGTTTGCCGCCGCTCCGCATCCGCTGTTTTGTGACAAAAAGGGAATCCCTCAAGAAGGAGGAGGAGCTTTTTCAGGAGATCCCCACCCGGATCGACACGGTCTGGCTCTTCCCCGCCATCCTGCGGGGGATCGTCATGCACCGGGGAACAACGGAGATCCTGGACGAGGAATACGCTGATGTCGTGCGGATTTTTCTCGCAACAGAGCGATCAGCCGAGACGGTCAAGACCCTAGAACACTATTTGGAGGAGGAGCGCAAAGCCAGGGAGCTCAAGGTGCCCGTGGACATGGCCCCTTTCGAGGCGGGCGCCAAACAGATCGGGGATGCCATGAAGCGGTTGAAAAAAATTCCCGCTGACATCGAGCAGTCACTGAAGGCTTCCCTAGGCAAGGCCCCGGTCATGCCCAGAAGCCCGGCGGAGACCGCGGCCGAGGGGAAAGGCGTGATCCGCAACAACCTCGCTCTTCTGGATCGGCTCGAAGCCAATTCACGGAATCTCCATGCACAGTTCGGCCATATCGTCCGGGTCGATCTCGAGATGTTCGACCGCATGCGCGGCTCACTGCAGTCGATGTCTTCAAACATCGACAAGAATCTCGCAAAGGTCCAAAAATCGGTGGCCGAAGCCCAGTCTCTCATGGCCCAGGGAAAAAAGGATCTGATCCAGGGCATGAAGGAACAGATTGACCCGGGCCACCTCGTCAAGGCCTCCATTGACCCGGACACCTTTCTGGAATCGAAAAAGGATGTCCGCCCCTGGCACGACAGGGGATTCCCCTTTGTCGTTCAGTGCCGCCGGAACCTGGAACAGGACGAACAGACGCTTTGGGCATTGAAGAAGCTGGGGCTTGACGGCCGGGCGATCCGGAAGTCCTGGGTGGGCCTGAACAAGGAAGAGATCCGTCAAGAGAGGGGTGATTGGGGTTTGAAGCCGGAAAGGAACGATTCCGGAGATCTCAAACCGTTCTCGATTCCCCCCGGTCTTGTGCTTCCCCATTTTAAAGACGCGCTCCTGGACAGGATTCTCATCCTGCCTCCCGGGTGGGAAGAGGGCGAAAAGCCCTGCTGTGGAGAAAGGGTCGAAGGCTCGGCGGAGACCCCCCTGTTTCTGTCCATCGAGGACGGGGCGCCCGTGATCTGTCTCGCCGATGAGCTGCAGGCCTGGTACGTGGAGAAAGAGATCGGCGATGCCTGCTCCGTGATCGTTCTGGCCGATCCCGGGCAGAATCCGGATGAGGAAGCAGCGGCTCGGATTGAAAAGGCGCCGGCATTCATCGTTGTCCTGTCGGAGAAGGCAAAGGAACCGGAAGGCCTGGCATGGATAAAGAAATTTCCAAACGCTCAACCTTGTATGCTTCCCAAGGGGGATACGGTATTTGCCGCCCGCCGAAAGGGCATCGATATCCGCGGTTGGATCATGGAGGCCATGCCGCCGGAGTTCGTCATGAAGCACCGTGTGGCCCCCGTATTGCCGGCACCGGGCAAGCCGCCCACCGAGGAGGACCTCACTGTTCCGGTCCCCAAGGTGGATGTCAAGGCATTGATCGACAAATTGGGCGCACAGATCAAGGCAGCCCAGGACCAGGCTCTTGCGCCCCATGCTGCCAGGATGGAAGCGGCAAAAGCGCAGGCCGTAGAAAAGATCAGGGAGGCCGCTTTGCAGGCAGGCCTCGATCCGGAGGCTGTTCTGCACTACATGGAAAAGCCCATGAAGCCCTCCTATGCGGCCCCGGCCGATGCCATGGCCGGGAAAATCATGGAGCAGGTTGAGGCGACCAGGGCTGCCGGCGTGCTGACGCCGAAGATGGAGAATCAGATGATCGCCGAGGCCGGGCGGATTCGGGACCAGGGGCAACAGGCCCAGCAGCAGTACGAGGCGGGCATGGCCAGGATCGAATCGGCCAAGGCCACCATCGCAGAAGCCGCAGCCAAGGCCAAAGCGGGTGAGATGCCGGATGGAGCCAGGGCGAAGTTCCGGAAGCACGGGATGGATCCGGACAGAATGGTCAGGAGGACCCGGGAAGAGGTGGTCGCCATGCACGGCGAAGGGGAATCCCTGGCCTTTGCCAATCTTTCGGGTGTGGACCTTTCCGGCCTGGATCTCCGGTCCATTGATCTGCACCAGGCACAGTGCGTCAAGACCCACTTTGCCGGCACGGCTCTCGATGGGGCCGATCTTTCCCAGGTCATGTTCATCGAAGGGGATTTTTCAAAGGGTTCGCTGCGGGAATCGAAGATGGACCGCACCATGTTCATCAAGACAAAGCTGCCCAACGCCAGTTTTCAAGATGCAAAGATGTCCCAGACAACCTTTCTGGAGGCTGACCTCACAGGGGCCGACTTCTCAGGTGCGACACTCTACCTTTCAGCCCTTGAAAAGGCGACGATTACCAGGGCGCGCTTCCCCGGCATGAAGGCAGAGCTTTCCGCCTTCTCCGACGGTGACGCAGCGGATGCGGACTTCAAGGGCGCCCGATTCACGCGCTGCCTGATGCGCCGCCTGACGCTCGACCGAGCCGATTTCTCCCGAGCGGCGTTCCCCTCTTCCATGCTGATGGAGCTGAAAGGGGAAACCGTCAGCTTTCAGTACGCGGATATGAACAAGGCGCGCATGAGCGGCCAAAACAGTTTTCCCGGGGCCGATTTCAAAAACGTGCGTTTGACGGGAGGCAGCTTCCGGGACGCCGATCTGTCGGGAAGCAGTTTCCGCGGGTCCATTCTGGACGGGACAATGCTTGAGAGCTGCAACCTCAGGGGTTGCCGCTTTTACGCCGTTTCGGCCAAGAGGTGCCGGTTTTCCAAATGCGATCTGGAAGGGGCGGACATGCGCTTCGTGAATCTCCTCATGGGGTCCCTGCGCAAATCCCGTCTGGTGAACGGCGACCTACGCGGGGCGAACCTCTTTGCAGTCGATCTCTATAAGATCGTGCTGGGAGAAACCAGGCTGGACAATGCGAATCTGAAATTCACTCTTTTGGATCGAAGAACGCATCTTCTTCCAAAGGGTGCGGAAAAATCATGACCAGAACGGAAATCCTTGCAGCCATCAGGAAGAATCAACTCGTCGAGGAAGCCGACCTGGACGGGATCGATCTGGCAGATGCGGATCTTACCGGGGGCCGGTTCGAAGGCTGCTCTTTCCGGAAGGCGGATTTTTCCCGGGCCAGCATTTTGAAGACAGGATTCCGGGAGTGCGATTTCAGCGGGGCGACCTTCCATGGAACCGACCTCACCAAAGCCAATCTCATGCGCATGAACTTCAGCTCCGCATCTTTCCAGGGGGCTACGCTGCACGAGACCGTCCTGACGCGGTCCAACCTTGCAGGGGCCGATTTCGCGGGGACATTCATCTCCTGGACCATGATGCAGCATGCCGATCTGACCAGGGCGAATTTCTCAGGGGCCCGCTTCGAAAAGGCCCTTCTGCAGCATACGAAGCTCATCGAGGCGGATTTCCGGGGAGCCGATCTGCTCAAAGTCATGTTCAACGGCTCGGATCTGAGCGGCGCCCTCTTCAAGGGCGCCTATTTCTCCAAGATCTTCTTCCAGGCCTGCATCCTGGCGGGCCAGGATTTCCGGGGGGCAAGGTTCTCACAAGTAAATGCGGCAAAGGCCGACCTGCGAGGGGCGGACTTCACGGGCGCGGATATCTCCCTGTCCTCGTTCATGGAGGCCGATCTTACGGGGGCAAAGCTGGCCCGGGTCAATGGGCAGAACGCTCTTTTCAAAGGCGCCGTTCTCCAATCCGCCGACCTGAGCGGTGCGGATCTGTCCCATTCCTTCTTCGGGGAATCAAACTGCGCCCAGGCCGATTTCACGGGGGCCAAGCTGGTGAACGCCCTGTTCACTGAGGCCAATCTGCGCGCCGCGGTCTTTGCGCGCTGCGCCTGTCATTATGGCGATTTTTCCCATGCCGATCTGACCGCAGCGAACTTCACCGGCGCAAACATGTATGCGGCAAAACTGCACCGTGTGATCGAAGAGCACGCGAACTGGACGGGTGCATTGAAGGTCATGCTGAAAGGGACGGATAAAGACATCGCCGAGGCGGAGGACTGGCAGCCGCCGCCGGAGACGAATCAACCCTAGTTGGAGGCTATATGGAGAACGCAGCGAAGAAGACGGATTTTACCTCGCCGGTTATGGAATACGGGCAGGTTCTGAAGGCCGATTCCGGTCGGTTCGTGGTGCGCACATCTTGCGGGGATTACTCCGCTGAGACCGCCGTCAGTTGCCTCATCGCACCGCACACCGGAGACACGGTCCTGACCTCTCTGGACCGGGACGGGCATTGCTACATTCTGGCCGTTCTCAAAAGGGGTTCGGAAGCGGTTGTCGCCAACGAATTGCTTTTCACAGGGCCTGTCCACGTGCACGTGAAGGACGGTGGTTTCGATCTGTCCTCGGAGGCCGGCGTATCCCTGGCGGCAAGGGAAGAGCTTGCCATGGTGGCGCCGAAGGCGTCCCTGCATGCGGGCACTGCAATGGCCACCGTAGAAGTCTTCAACTATCTCGGCCACTCATTTTCCGCCCGGTTGAAGAAGATCAAGATCGTGGCGGGAAGAGCGGAGAATATTTTTCATCGACTCACGGAGCGGTTGACGAATACTTTCCGCTATGTGACCGAACACGAGGAAGTCCAGACGGGGTCCACGCGTTACCTCGTGGAGGACACCCTGACCATGCATTCGAAAAACGCCATGCATATGGCCGAGGAGATGGTCAGCATCAACGCCGAGCAAATCCACCTGTGCTGAAAGGAGTTATTCATGTTCATGTTGTCTCAAGGGGCGGGGATGAATCTGGGCTTCCCGGATGTCTGTCTGACGCCCATTCCAACACCTGCCGGACCCGTTCCCACTCCCATTCCGTATCCCAACACCAACGTGTCCGCGGCAACCGCACCGGCGGCGTACAACGTGCTGGTGGACTGTATGCCGTCCATCAACATGATGAGCATCGGATTGGTCAGTTTCGGGGATTGCACAGGGGTCCTGGGAGGAGTCGTCTCGCACAATGACGTCGGCCAAACGGATTACATGGTGGGCTGCTTTACCATATTCGTTGACGGCGCCCCTGCCCAGCGGCTGACGAGCGTAACAGGCCAGAATGCCATGGCCATGCTGCCCAATACGCCCGGGATGTGTGTTGCTCCGAGCCAGGTGACGGTGCTCACACTGGGATAAGGGAACAATGTCCAATGTCCAGGGAAAGAAAACATAGAACACCGAATATCGAAGCAAACCACGAAGAGAAGCCTTTCACTTCTGCGGTTCGGTGTTCGATATTCGATATTCGACATTCTCACCGGAGGTGAGCCATGGATTTTTTGACTCAAAAGAAGTTCGATTTTTTGTCCCGGGGGCTGGCACCGGACACTTTCGCAGTGGTCCGATTTCGCGGCGCAGAGGGGTTTTCCAGGTGCTATGAATTCGAAATCGAGCTCGTCTCCACGGAAACGGAGATCGATCTCGATCAGGTGCTCAGCAACCCGGCTACTTTCACCATTCTCCGGGAGGATGGCGACATCCCCTTTCACGGAATCCTGGCGGAGTTCGAGCAACGGCACCAGGTGGATGAGTATGTGTTTTACCGCGCGGTGCTGGTGCCGAAGCTGTGGTGGTTGTCACTGACGCATCACAACCAGGTATTTCTCGATAAGAACGTGACGGAGATCGTCCAAGAAGTGCTGAAGGACGGCGGGCTCACGTCTCTTGATTTTGATCTGCGGTTGCAGGGGAATTACCCCCAGTGGGAGTACATCTGCCAGTACCGCGAGAGCCACCTCGATTTCGTGTCGCGGTGGATGGAGCGGGAGGGCATGTACTACTACTTTGAACAGGGAGAAGGCGCGGAGAAGGCGATTCTCACGGATTCGAAGATGGCGCACAAAGAGATGGAACAGGGGAAAACCATGTACTATTCCCCGCCCTCAGGCATGGACGCGTCTCGCCGCGAGGAGGTGATCAAGAGCTTCGTTTGCCGCCAGAAAATGCTGCCGAAGAGTCTCAAGCTCAAGGATTATAATTACCGGACGCCTTCCCTGGACCTATCGGGGAGTGCAGAGGTGAAGAGCCAGGGAAGGGGAGAGGTGTATATCTACGGAGAGCATTTCAGGACCCCGGAGGAAGGCAACAGCCTTGCAAAGATCAGGGCTGAAGAAATGCTCTGCCAGGAGAAGCGATTCTATGGAGAGAGCACCATACCTTACCTGCGCCCCGGATTTCTGTTTGACCTTCAGGATCATTACAGGTCCGGTTTCAATCAGACCTATTTGACGCTCGAGCTTACTCACGAGGGAAGCCAGACGGGCTTTCTCCTGGCCGGAATTCAAAAGGGACTAAGCGAGTTGGAGGAACAGCCCTATTACAGGAACAGTTTTGTGACGATCCCGGCAAATGTGCAGTTCAGGCCGGAAAGGAAGACGGAGAAGGCGCGGTTCTACGGAACCATGAATGCAAAGATCGACGCTGCCGGGAGCGGCAAGTATGCGGAGCTGGACGAGCACGGCCGGTACAAGATCCTGCTGCCGTTCGATCTCTCCGGCAACAAGGACGGCAAAGGTTCCGCCTGGCTTCGAATGGCGCAGCCCTACGCCGGAACAGATCACGGCATGCACTTTCCGCTTCACAAAGGGACCGAGGTGCTGCTGACCTTCATCGATGGAGATCCGGACCGTCCCATTGTTCAGGGTGCGGTGCCCAACGCAGAGATGCCCAGCCAGGTCACCTCGGCCGATCAGAGCATGTCCAAGATCACGACCGCGGGCGGGAACAAGATCCACATGGAGGATGAAGAGGGCAAAGAGCGCATCCTTCTTCATTCCCCGAGCCAGGGCAGTTTCATACGGATCGGGGCGCCGAACGATCCTGAGCAAGATAAAAAACCATGGTCACCGGAATGGCCGGGTACGGATATCTCCAAGACCGGAAAACAGACGGATGACAGTTACGGTATTCATCTCTTTACGCATCGGTTGCTGGATGTGAAGGCCGAAGCCAAGAACGAGGTCATCCTGGGAGAAGAGGTCACAGTGGTTGTCGGAACGAGTAATGAGGCGGTTCTTATTAACAAAAACGAATTAATAGCCGGCCTTAAAACCGAGGCCGTATTTGGCGTGTCTTTGGCTTACGAGATGGCCTTGAAGGGGACATTCGGCCCGGCGGAGTGCAATATCAAGGGCAGCCACGAGGCTATCTCCGCTCAGGAGTCCAAGGTAGTTGGAAACAGGTTAGATGCCGCGGAGAGCGATATCCGCGCCCATGGCCAAAGAATACATCTCGCCGAGGACGACATCAGTGCTCATGTGGCAACCATACAGGCCGCTCAGTCGTCCATCAAGGCGCATGGTCAGAGGATAGGTGCCGCCGAGCAGAATATCCAAGCGCATGGTCAAAGAATAGATGCCAACGGGAACGCCATTGCGGCCCAGGGTCAAAAAATCCAGACCATAGGCAGTGCCATGAAGACAGTAGGCAATAAGATGGAGGCTGCGGGGATTATCATGCAGGACTCTGGAACAAAGCTCGGCAATGCCGGGCTCAAGCTGGAACAAGGCGGCGTGACGATGCGATCCGCCGGTCTGATCGTAGATAGTTGAGGGTCACCTATGAAAGTCGTCAAGGAGCATGAACACGGTATCCTCTTCGCCAGCTACGGCATCCAGGATCGTTACGGACTGACGGTCACCGTCCTGACCTTCTTCGGCCTGGAAACGGTTCAGACGCCCCTGAAGGAGCAGGACATGTACCGTTTTGCGGCCGAAGAGCTTGGCGGGAACGAACCCTTGGATGCGAGCATGCCCAAGCAGCACGCCGAGTTCCTCGTTCGCGGGAAGGCCTGCGCCCCCGGGGGAAAGCCGGTCCCGGCCCTGGAGATCGCTGTACAGGTGGGAACTGCGGCAAAGCGGCTGGCCGTTTTCGGTCCGCGATCCTGGGACAAAAAGGGAGGTGTAATCGTCATCTCGGATCCGAAGCCGTTCCAGAATCTGGATATCACCTGGGAGAATGCGTTTGGCGGTCCGAACTTCCCGGACAACCCCATGGGCCGGGGCATAGACCCCGTCACGATCGAATCGGGAACCGGAGTTCGCGATCTTCCCAACGTGGAGGATCCCGACCATCTCATCGGGTCTCCGGAAGATCGGCCTGCTCCTGCCGGATTTCTTCCCCTGGGCATCGATCGGCCTCAGCGGCAGCAAAAAGCAGGCACTTACGATGCGCGGTGGCAGCGCGAGCGCTGGCCTTATTTCCCTGACGACATGGACTGGACCTTTTTTCAGGTGGCCCCCCAGGATCAGCAGCTCAAGGACTTTTTCGCCGGCGGGGAGCCGGTCTCCATCCGCCATATGCATCCCGAGCGGCCGATCATCGAAACGAGCGTTCCGAAATACGACCATCGAGCGTTCATCTGGCAGCTGGATGAGCCCTGGAACAAAACATCCCCGCGGACCTTCCGGGAGGTCATCCTCAGGCCGGACACCCTCTGGCTTTTCCCGCACGCCATGCGCGGGATTCTCGTCCACCACGGCTCGGTATATGTGGCGGATGATGAAGCCTTCGACGTCACCCATCTGTATGTGGCCACCGATCCTGCAGGCGAAGATGCCAAGTCCATCGAGGATCATTTTGCCCTTTTTCAGAAGAAGCTCGACCGCTCCATCGACATGGACATGAGCAAAATAGAGGAGGGCAAGCAGCAGGTCCGCGAGGCCATGAAGCAGATCCGCGACATCCCGAAACAGCTCGACATCGGGCTGGGCCAGATTTCCGGGAAGCGCCCTAACCCCTTGGCTTCGACGGCCACCGTGGTCAGGGACGGACAGGCCCGGCTGGACTCAGGCATCGACCAGCTGGAGGATGCGGCCAAGAGGCTCGGCGAAGTCAAGGAAAAGTTCGGCCATATGACCCGGATCGACTTCGCTGCCATACGTGGCGCCCAGGATGAAATGAGACGGGGCAGGCAGCAATTAGCCGAGCTGGAACAGAAGACTGCCATGGCCAGGCAAAAAGCAGATGCCATGCGGCAGTCCATGAAACAGCAAGCCCTCACCCCTGAGGGGATCAAGCTGGCCTCCATGGCTGGGGTCGATCTTTCGGCTAAGATGGAAGAGCTGTTTCCCGAACCCAAACCATCCTGGAAGAATGCTGCTGAAAGGCTGGCCGGGGAGGCCAGGGCCAGGCTCAAGCGCACGCCTGAGGTCATGTCGTCGCTAAGTGTGCTTGGTTTGCGACCGGTCGGCCTGGACATGGCGCTTTTCGGGTTCTTAACCGAGCACGAGCCTTTTGTGCCAGAAGAATGGGGTCTTGATCCGGCATCGCTGCCCCCGAACTCTCCGGACCGGCTTCCGGCGGGTCTTGTCATGCCGCGCTGGGAAGGATCCGACATAGTGGGGTTGGTCATCCGCACCGGAAAGTTTACCGATTCGGTCTCCGACTTCATCGTCCCAGGATCGAAGCTTCCACCCCTTGTCCTGGGGCTCGCTCCGGGCAAGAGCGTCCTGAGGGTTGCCGATCCCCTAGAGGCAGCCCTCGTGTGGCAGGATGCTGGCGACTACGTCGGGGTCATCGCCCTTGAAAGGCCCGACACCGACCCGGGCAAAGAAGGGGGAGAGGCGATCGCCGAGGCGGCCCAATTCCTGATTACACTCTATGAGAAGGGAGAGAGTGAGCGAAGCACGGAGCTCGCGCCATGGACAAAGGCTTTTAAGAGCTGCGAAGGGCTTCCCCTGCCGGAGAGGACTCCCGTCTTCGATGCCCACGCCAAAGGCCGGGACCTTGAGGCCTGGGTTTTAGACGCTCTGCGGCAGGTTCCGACCGAAGAGGATTTTGCCGCCTGGGGGATGGCCCCGCGCGCGAAAAAGAACGGGGCCGACGCTGCCGGCATCTCCATCCCCACGGTGGACGCCGGGGCTCTTTACAAGCATGCCAGGGCGGCCATCGATGCCGTCATTCAACCCAAAATATCCGCCATTAAAGAGCGCTTTGCCGAAGGCAAGGCCCTGGTCAGGAAGACCCTCGAGGAGATGGGCCATGGCGAGAAGTTTGTTGATATGGAACTCGAGACACGGCCGCCCGTAACCGGCAATCCCTTCAAACAGATGGACTACTCGGACAAGTTTGCCCGGCTTCGAAAGAACCTCACCGAGGTCCCGTCCATTCCAAAGGACAAGGTGGCCGAACAGCTTGCCGAGATCGACAAACTCGAGGCCCGGACAAAGCAGGTACTTTCAAAGTCATCCGAGATTTACGAAAGTGGAATGGCCAAGATCGCGGCCATCCGGGAAAAGGGGCCTTTCAACGAGGAGCACAAGGCGATCTTTGCCATGGCAGGCATTGACCCGGATGACACCGGGCACATGACACGCGAGGAGGTGGTCCGCCGCCATGCAGAAGGGAAATCCTTGCGGGGGAAGAATCTCCAGGGGTTAGATCTCTCCAGTCTCTCCCTGCCTGGGATCGATCTAGATGCGGCCATGGTATCGGGCGCAAATTTTTCAAAAGCTGATCTCTCCGGGGCGCGGCTGATAAAAGTCCTGGCCGAGGGGGTGGACTTTTCCGAAGCCGATCTGAGGAGGGCGACCGTTCGCCAGTCCATGTGCAGCAAGGGGAAGTTCGCCGGCGCGGACCTGCGAGAGGCGGAGCTGACCGGCAACATGTTCGTGGGTGCGGACTTCTCCGGGGCGAGGTTGGAACAGGCCGACCTTTCGGGTTCCCTTTTCCAGGATGCCAATCTGACCGGAGCGAATTTCACCGGAGCCAGGGCAGCACCCGCCTATTTCATCAACGCGGAGATGGCGGGGGCCAGGCTGACCCGAACAACCCTGGACAAATCGCTTTTCAAGGACGTCAAGGCCGGAGGAGTCGATTTTTCCGAATCGTGCCAGCGAATGACCGTTTACGTGGGAACAGACGCCAGGAACGCAATGTTTGCGCAATCCGATCTGCACAATCTGCGCATCCTTCAGGAATCGGATTTCAGCGGCGCCGACCTCAGCCGTTCCGATCTGACCAAGGCAAGTTTCATCGATTCCAAACTCTCGGAAATCGATTTCAGGGGCTCCCCCATGACCCGGGTATATGCACGAAACACGGATCTTAGCCATGTCCACATGGAAGGGGTGGATGCGCGGCAATCGATGTTCCACCGGACAAATCTGGAGGGTGGCTCTCTGCAAAAAGCGAATCTCATGGATGGACGTTTGCGCAAGTCACGTCTGACACAGGCTGATCTGAGCGGCGCGAATTGCTACCGGGCTGATTTCTTTCATGCCGTGGTCGGGAATACCGGACTGGAAGGGGCAAACCTGAAAAAAACCCTCCTCGATAAGCGGAAGGATCTTGTGGATGACAAGAAATGAACTGATGGCGGCTGTCGGCCGCGACGAAACAATTGAGGGGGTTGATCTTTCCGGGGCAGATCTCACCCATTTGGACCTGATTGGAGCCCGCTTCCGGCGTTGCATCTTGAGAGGGACCGACTTTCGAGGCGCAACCGTGGTGCGCACCGGGTTTCAGGAATGCGAGCTGAACGGCGCGATTTTCGCAGGATGCGATCTCAGCCAGGCACTTTGGTGGCACATGGAGCTTCCCGGGGTGGACCTGAGCGGCGCGAAACTCGAAAAGGCAGTTCTGTCCCATGGCAAGCTCCCGGGAGCCAACCTGGAAGGAGCCGACTTGAGTCGGGCCGTCCTCGACAACGCGGACCTCTCGGGTGCGCGGTTCATCAAGACCAACTGCTTCCGGGCCGTGTTCTACAAGGCCGACTGCCGGAAGGCCGATTTTGCCGGGGCCGATCTCAACCGGTCCGTATTCTTCGAGGCGGACATGACCGGCGCCGACCTCTCCGGTGCGCTGCTGCATAAGACCGTCCTGCGGGACTGCGATCTGAGCGGCCAAAACTTTGCCGGAGGCCGCATCCACATGTCGCAGTTGGGAGGCTCTACCCTCGACGGCTGCGACCTGAGCCATGCGGACCTGAGGCAGACCAACTTCATGCAGGCGAAGATGCGCAATGCCAATCTCAAGGGGATATCCGGGTATGCAGCCGTTTTTTACGAAGCAGACCTGAGCGGATCCGTCCTGGAGGATGCGGATTTGAAACAGGCCAGTTTCACCAATGGGAAATGCACGGGAGCGGATTTTTCCGGAGCCAACCTGGAGCTTGCCCAACTCGACGGGGCGGATCTGGCTGGAGCCGTGCTGCGGGGCTGTAATCTCACCCACGCAAATCTCTCCCACGCGAACCTTTCAGGCGCGGATATCTCCGGAGCGAACCTCTACTGGGCCAGGCTGCACCGGATTGTCGAAGATCATACGAAATGGGAGGGGGCATCCCGACACCTGGCAAAAGAAACAGACCAGGAACTGGCGGAAGCCGAAGACCACTAGGGAATTTCCAATGTCCAATGTAGAATTTCCAATGTCCAAGGTAATCCTTTCCTTCATTGGAAATCGGACATTTCACATAGGAACTTCTTTGGGTTGGACGGTCATAGCAAGGAGTGTTCTTAGCCACGAAGACACGAAGTATTCCAGATTAACATTCTCCAGTTCTTCTTTGTGACTTGGTGTCTTTGTGGCTGATCGATTACAGCAAGGAGAATAGACATGGAAAAACTCGCTCGAATTCATCCCGAAACCGAACCCTTTCTGACCTGCGGAAGCGTGACCGAGGACCTCGGGGATTCCTTCTTCCTGGCCACGCCCCACGGTCGACTCGAAGCTCGCCGGGCCGTAAGTTGCCTGGTGAGACCTGTGGCTGGGGACGAGGTGCTCTTGAGCATCAATGGCTCATCAAACCACATCATCTCGGTTCTGGAACGCTCGGGTACAGACACCGAGCTGGATATCCCCGGGCGGGTCACACTGCGGGCAACGGAAGGGAGTTTAACGCTTTCCGCCATCGGGCCGATTTCGATGACCTCCGGTGTCGCCTTAGGAATGTCCGCGCCATGCTTGCAGGTTCAAGCGCAGGAGGGCGAGGTGCAGATCGCGCGACTGTCTATCGTCGGGCGCACTGTCAAGACCGCATGCGAGGCATTCTCCCTGGCCGCCCGGACAATAGACCAGTCCGCCAGGCAACTGGTTCAGCGGTTGGGCAGCGCGTTCCGGTATGTGGAGGAGCATGATGAGCTGCAGGCCGGATCGGCCCGGCAGTTGGTAGACGGCACCATGGTGGTGCAAACCCGGAACACCGTACATCTGGCCGAACAACATATCAAGCTGGATGCTGAACAGATTCATTTGGGATAGGAGCAAGAAATGTCCAATGCAGAATGTCCAATATCCAATTACCAAGTTAAGGCAAGAGTCCTGGAATTCTCCTTGGACATTGGAAATTCGAAATTGGACATTGGACATTGATTGCTTTCCTTGGACATTCTGAAATCTACGTTGGAAATTGGAAATTTATTGGGGAGGCGATTATGTTTCAGAACACTATGGGCGGGGGCATGAATCTAGGTTTCCCGGATGTGTGTTTGACGCCGTCGCCGGTTGGGCCGGTCCCGATTCCGTACCCGAACATGTCCATGGGGCCGACCACCGTCGCGCCAACCACCGCATTGACCGTGCTAACCGATTTCATGCCGTCGTGCAATCTCATGTCCATGACAGCGACAAGCGTGGGCGATTCGACCGGTGTGGCTATGGGGGTGGCCTCGGGCATGATCATGGGGCCGACCCATAACGTGCTCGGAAGCTTTACCGTGCTCAAGCAGGGGGTCCCGGCATCCCGGATGACGACTGTGACCATGCAAAACAACACCAACTGTCCCGGGATTTCACTGGTGCCGAGTCAGGTGACCGTGCTCACGCTGGGGTAAGAAGAAATGAATGTCCAATGTCCAATGTAGAATGACCAATGTCCAAGGGAAGAAAAGAGAAGGAATGAATGTCCAGGAAAAGGATCAGCCACAAGGCACTAAGACTCAAAGAAAGATAGAATGATTTTCTTGGTGGCCTTGTGTCTTGGTGGCAGAATTTGGAAGAGGTAAAGGCATGAAGAAGATATGGATCACATCACTCGTCCGCGATGAAAAGATGGTTGGCGGACTCATGGGCATTGCCCGGAAGTACGGCCTGGATGCGAACGGCCATTTCTGGGTGGATGACCTGAAGAACATGGCCTGGATGGCCCCGAGCGAGAGCATGCTCGATCCCAGCAACGGTCTCTGGGTGATCCTGGGATCTGAAAAGGAGATGCAGGCCCGGTCGGTGCGTTACGGTCTGGCCCTGTTGACCCTTACCTTGCAGGCAAGGAAAGGCTATGGGTTCCACATTTTGTGGGCTTGCACTGACGGAGTGCTGAAGCCCGAAACCCTTCCGACTCCTCTCAGAAGCGCGGAGGTCGTTTTGGCAAACGACGCTTCTCTGGGTGCCAAGATGGTGGCCAGGGCCAACACACCTGCACAGAGAGTGGATCCGGAATACAGACTGGACGTTCACGCCAATCCCGGCTACGGTGTTTGGGTAGAGATCGGCCCGGCAAAGGGCCAAGTATGGAAAGGGAGTCTGCTGGGTGTGCACGAGGGCAACATCGACGCGCATGGAGTAGGGGAGGCAGGGAAACTGCCGCAGAAGTCCGTGCTGGAGTATCCCATGAAAGGGCTGAAACTGAGCCTGGGTGAGCGGGAGTTCGTGGCATGGGCTGTCCAAAACAATCTGGACGGGAACACCTCGTACTATGCACGGATCAGGGATTTGCCCAAGGGCATGCTGCTTGGCCCTCTGACCCAGGAAGAGGAAGCTGAAGTGCACGTCTTTGATTTTTGAAGAGAGCAGGCTTTTCCCACCTTGGAAATGGCCTCTCGTGCGTTTTCTCACGTCAGGAGAATTTGCTATGGATCCGGTCCGGCAGTTGCTTGGAATCATCGAAGAGATCGCAAAAGGGAACTACTCCAACGACATCATGGCCCTGACCAAAGAGGACCAGCCGGAGACTACCCGCGCTATCGCAGAGGCCATTGGGTTGATGATGGTGAAGATCGAGGCAAGGGAATACCAGCTGGAGATGATGGTGGAAGAGCTGAAGGCTTTAAACCGGAAGATCAAGGAAAACACCATCAAGACAGTCTCTGCCATGGCGCATGCGCTCGCTGCCAGAGACGAGTACACGGAAGGGCACGCGGCCAGGGTGGGGGGCCTGGCCGGCCGTATGGCCGCTTTGATGGGGCTGAATGAAGAAGAGGCGGAATCCATCAGGCTCGGAGGCATACTGCATGACATCGGCAAGATCGGTTTTCCGGACGAGCTTTTTCAGGCACACGAAGGCCAGAACCCGAATCATCTGGTGAAGGAGATCATGAAACACCCCGGCGCAGGGGCTGAGATCCTCAAGGATCTGGATTTCTTGGGCCTCTCTGTGGAACTTGTTCACTGTCATCATGAACGCTTGGACGGAAAAGGCTATCCCCGCAAACTCAATGCGGAAGAAATCCCTCTCGGAGCACGCATCTTGGCCGTTGCCGACAGCTACGACGCCATGACCACGGACCGTCCCTATCAGAAGGGAAGGTCTCCGGAGGTGGCGCTCGGAATCTTGCGACAGCATGCGGGCACCAGATGGGATGAGGCCTGTATCGAGGCTTTGGTAGCGGTCTTAGGGGATGTCCAGAACCAATGACCAATCTCCGATGAAGAAATGCCCGGTGAATCAAAGGGAAAAAAAGGACCAGGGCTATTCACCCTGGTCCCGTTATCGCGAAGAGCGTTCTCAGGCCTTCTTATTGAGCGGAGCACATAATTGTTTGCTTTATTCACGAAAGAAAGAGCGTCTCTCGCCCGCTTCGCTTGAGGGCACAGAGTTCTGGAGAGTGCCAACTTGTCCTGTTCTTTTTCAAAAAAACAGGACAAACTTCACCCTTCGGGGCAAGAGCTGTAAGCGGCATTTCGGTTCAGCCGTCGATCGAGCACCAACTCGCTCTGTGGGCTCCGCGAGATATACTTCCATCAGGATTTTGACGAGTCGTCATCGGTCTTGTGGCAAATGCAGTGCTTCTTCCCGCATTCGTTGCACACATAGAGATCCACCGGATCCGCGGTCTTTCGCTTACGGATCAAAATGTAAGCAATCACAGCTGCACAGATCAAGACGAGAATCAGGATGTACTCCATACCTCGATGCCTCCCTCCAACCGCCTATCAACGGAATATCCAATGAAAAATGTCCAATGTCCAATTTCCAGTTACCTGAATTCTGCCACCAAGACACAAAGACACCAAGAAAGAAGATGGGAAGTTGAGAAGTTAAGAAAAATTTTTGTGTCTTAGTGCCTTTGTGGCTGATCTTCTTCCCTTCGTTCCTTGGTCATTGGACATTCTACATTGGACATTGGAAATTCTCTAGACCTCGAAAACGTCCTGCCCCAATGGTGTGAGGATTTCGTATCCATCCTGTGTGACTGCCACCGTGTTCTCGATCCCCACCGACCCCTCACCGGGGAATACTATCTTGGGTTCCACGGCAAATGTCATGCCCGGCTCCAGCGGATAGGATTGGCCTTCGGCGATGTACGGCAACTCACCCAACTCCAGCCCAATGCCATGGCCGACGAATCGGACCTGCAGGCCGGGAGGGCCAAGATAACTGTCCTTATAGCCGAGTTTCTCGGCGAGATTCAGCGTGTCCCTGAAAATGGCCTCGCAATCCGCTCCCGGTCTTGTTTGAGACAGGACGGCATCGTGAATTTCCCGGCATGCTCTGTAGGCATCGAGGAACTTGCGATCCATTTTCCCGATTGAAAACATCCTGGTCTCGTCCGCCTGATAACCCTGGTAGCAGGTCCCGAAATCGACAAGAATGGGCTCATGAGCCTTCATGGTCTTGAGGCTTGCACCAACAGGAAACGCAGGAGAAAGACCGAGCCCGCCCATGGGTGAATCCGACTGGCTGACGATACCTCCCGTTACTCCGCTGAGCACATGCCAGGAATAGGCCTCATAATTGACGGATCTCACCCGAAGGAGTCCTTCATGGCCGAGCCGCTTGGCTTCTGCCTCCAGAAGACCTGCGAACTCTATCTCGCTCATGCCTTCTCTAAGGATCTCCTTGCCCCTGGAATACACCTCTCGCCCAATCTCCCCGGCCTTCCTGATCAGGCCTATCTCAAAAGGCGACTTGATCTTCCTTATCTCCTTGATGACGGGGGAACCATCTACGCACCTCGCACCAGGAAAAAGATCGGCATACCGGAGGTAGTCTCTTGCCGGGAGGAGATCCATCTCAAGGCCTAGGACCGACGGCAGGTTGCCTGAGTGTTCCCGGATAAGCTCAGGGAGAATGCTGGAAGACCTGATGGGCACAACATCGGCAAGAGAGGATTCCACACGCGCCCGTTCCAGCTCCCTTCGAACCATGAGGAGCGGACTTCCCTTCGTGGGCACGTATAACATGCTGTCCTGGGCGGTGCCGGAGAGATAAAAATAATCCATCTTCCGGGTCACCAGGAATGCTTCTATGCCGCCCCTCTCCATGACTTTCCGAAGCCTGGCGAGTCTGTCCTGGATTTCAGTTCGAGGAACGAATATGAAGCCGAGGCTCTTGGCATTTTCGAAAAAATGGTTTTGTATCCAGTCACGGTGATCCATCAATGCATGTGCCTGCCGGCAGACCCTATGATCTTCTCTGGGGCCGCAATTTCGATTCTGTTGTGTGTTGTACTGGTGCCATGTCGCCCCCCCCGAAACTCGTGTAGGAGCAACCTCCGGTTGCGATTTCCTTAAGGGGATCGCGAGCAGGAGCTCGCTCCTACAGGGTGCTTCTTTCCCGGGCCAGAACGATGGGTTTCGCTTCGCTCTACCCATCCTACAAACTGCCTAATGCTTACTGCCTACTTCTTCCGGGCGTTACCCCAGCTTCTTCATCAATTCTGCGGACACTTCCTTCACGCCGGGCTTCCCATCCAACTCGATGATCCTGGGAGCACCTTTGCCCTGTGCCGAAAGATCCTTGAAATAAATGATTGCGGCCATGGTGCCGGTTTTCGGGTCATAGTAGATGTTGTGTCTCTTGTCGATTGCGCCTTCGTCCTGATCGTCGGACCGCGTCTTGAGGTCTCCCCCGCATACCCTGCATTTGTCGCCATTGGGTTTGATTGCATCGATGAAGATGTTGTTGGGGTGATTGTTGTCTTTCACGCAAAGGCGCCGGCCCATGATGCGGTTCTTTGCGATCTCTCTGTCCAGCACGATCTCGATGACGACGTCGGTCTTGATTCCGGCCTTGCCGAGTGCCTTGTCAAGCTCCTGAGCCTGGGTCAGGTTTCTGGGAAACCCGTCCAGAAGCCACCCGTTCTTGCAGTCGGATTGTTTGATGCGGTCCAGGATCATGGGGATGGTGATGCTGTCAGGTACAAGCTCCCCGCGGTCGATATACCCTTTAGCCTCCTTGCCGAGGGCCGTACCCTTGGAGATGTTTTCCCTGAAAATGACGCCGGTCTCGATGTGAGGTATGCCGTACTTCTCTTTCACAATTGCGCCCTGAGTGCCTTTGCCGCTTCCATTAGGTCCGAAAAAAAGAATGTTCATGTTCAAGTCTCCTATCCTTGTAAGTTGTTGAGCGTGTATCCTGAATCCTGGATCCTGTATCGAATTTGGTTACGCTGAAACAAACTCTTCGATTAGTTCATGCCCTTTCTCGAATACAATCCCGCTGTTCGTGGCGGCCTTTTCCGTGAAGGACGCGCCCTTCTTTCCCTTTTCGAGCTCCGCCTTTCCTGCCCACGCAAAGGGCGGCGGCTCACCCGTATGGGTCCTTCTGCAAATGGGGGTGAAATGATCGCTCACCACCATGATGCGAAAATCGTCAAAAGGTTCGAGTCCCTCGAGGATGGTCCCGACAACCTTTGAATCGAACCTCTCTATAGCCTCGATCTTCTCTTTGTAGTTGCCGTTGTGCCCCGCCTCATCAGGGGCTTCCACGTGCACGAACACGAAATCAACGGTGTTCAGCGCCTTCAAAGCCTCTTCGGCTTTCCCACGGTAGTTGGTATTGAGGTACCCGGTAGCTCCTTCAACAAAAATGGGAGTAAATCCGGCGTAGATCCCGATTCCCTTCACAAGGTCCACCGCGGAGATGACCCCGCCTTCGATCCCGAACCTATCCTTGAACCGCTCCATCTTCGGCGCCTTTCCCTGTCCCCAGAGCCAGATCGAATTGGCCTCTTTTTGTCCGGACGCTCTGCGTTCCCGGTTTACGGGATGATTTGCCAGCACATCCCACGAGCGCCGGATCAATGGAGGGACAGGATCGTTCGGTGTATTGAGATACGAGGCCATGTCCCGGTCCAGCATATCATGGGGGGGGATGGTGGCAGCATGCTCGGGTCCATTATCCCAGACCAATAGATGTCTGTACCCCACACCGGGGAAGATCTGTAAATCCGTCCGTTCGAGCGCCCTCTTGAGGTCGGGAATGATTCGGGATGCTTCTTCGGTGGAGAGATCGCCGGAGCTGTGGCTGATCATGACGGCTTCGCCGGGGGACCTGCGATCCAGAGTGACCAGGTTCATCCTGAAGGCGACCTGTTGGGGTTCAAGCCGGACACCCATGCTTGCGGCTTCGAACGGCGCCCTCATGGTGTGGTAGAGTTTCGGGTCATATCCGAGCAGCGAGAGATTTGCCACATCGCTCCCTGGATCCATGCCGTCGGGAATGGTTCGAGCAAGCCCTATTCGGCATGAGGCGATTCGATCCATGAAGGGCGTTCGGGCGGCCTCCAGCACCGTTTTCCCCCCCAGTTCCTTCAGGGGATAATCGGCCATGCCGTCTCCGACCAGAAGAACATACTTCCTCTTGGGCCGATCAGGAGTCATGGCGCTCCTTCCCTTCCTCAACCCTGATCGTCACCGTTTTGTCGGTCAGGATATCGAGCTGATCCAATTCATGGAGGGCCTGGATGACGCTTCGCTCCCTGGCCTCGTGAGTGAGCATGACAATCGGCACGGACCTGTCTTTCCCCCGGCCCTTCTGAATGACTGAATAGATGCTGATGTCATGCTTCCCGAGGACACCGGAGACCTTGGACAGGACCCCGGGTCTGTCCACGGCGGAAAATCGAAAATAATAGGAGGACAGGAGCTCATCCACAGGTCGGATCCGCAGAGTTCCGGCAGTCGATCTGGCATGCGCAAGCGGGGGGATCAGATTTTTCACCCCGAGCCTGATCTGCCTTGCAAGGCAGATGATGTCCGAAACCACGGCGCTTCCCGTGGGTCTTTTTCCTGCGCCAAGCCCATAGTAAAGATGCGGACCTACAAAGTCGCCTTCCAGGTAAATGGCATTGTAAGCACCGTTGACATTGGCCATGATATGGCCCAGAGGGACCATGGCCGGATGGACCCTGGCCTCGACCATATCGCCGAGGTTGCGGGCAATGGCCAGAAGCTTTACGGCATAGCCGAACTCGCCGGCAAAAACGATATCGTCGGGGGTGAGCTTGTCGATGCCTTCACGAAAGATGGTGTTGAAGGAGGCGGGAACTCCAAATGCAATGGAAATCAAAATTGCCAGCTTATGGGCTGCATCCGTCCCGTCCACGTCCAGGGTAGGGGGATCTTCGGCATATCCGAGTGCGATAGCCTCTTCCACTGCTTTTTCATAGGGGAGGCTGTCCTGCGTCATCCGGGTTAGAATGTAATTCGAGGTCCCGTTCAGAATTCCTATCATGGTCTTGATCCGGTTGGCCGAAAGCCCTTCCTTCAAGGATCTGATGATCGGGATGCCTCCGCCCACGCTTGCTTCAAAGCCCAGGCTCGACCCGTTTTCTTCTGCACTCTGATAGATCTCATGCCCATGTTCCGCGAGGAGCGCCTTGTTTGCGGTCACCACATGCTTTCCCTTTTTCAGGGCTGCCAGAATATATTCCTTTGCCTTTGCGGTTCCGCCCATGAGCTCAACCACAATATGGATTTCAGGGTCATTGATGATCTCCATGGCGTCCTTTGAGAGGACGGTTTTGCTTATGGGCAGTCCGCGGTCGGTTTCGAGGTCCAGATCCGCGATCCGTTTCACAACGATCTCGGAGCCGACCCGGTTTGCGATCATTTCCTTATGCTCCAGAAGTATCTGGACCGTCCCACTCCCCACAGTGCCGAACCCGATAATCCCGACGTTTATCTTTTTCATAAATGCCTCATAAAAGCCTGGGTCCAATCGACTGAGGAGGCTCGCCGCCCGCCTTGCTACCCCTTTTTGGCATGCGCTTTCCCAAACGCTCCTCGCTTTGGAAAAAAGACCCCCATGCCCAAACCTCACTCAACCGGATGTTTCATAGATTTAAAGTGTTACGAAAACAGAAATCACAAAGATTTCTTTTTATCATGCGGGATACTCTTACGTAAACAGGAAATGGGATCTCTGCCGGGCTCCAGGAAGCAGTCTGCAGAAGCGGGAGGGGTCGCTTTTATCCCTTGAGGAGTCGCCTCTAAAGTGGTAAGGATCGGCCTTAAGGAGATTCCGTCACGTAAAATGGTTATCATAGAACAGGTGAAAGAGGTCCTCAAGATTGAAGCTGAGGCGATTTTGGGTCTCATGGACAGGATCGGCCCTGATTTTGAAAAGGCTGTTCAGTTGATCCTGAATGCAAAGGGAAGGGTCATTCTCACGGGCATTGGCAAGTCCGGCCTTATCGCCAGAAAAATATCCGCAACTTTAAACAGCACCGGGACTCCTTCTTTCTTCCTCCATCCTGTCGAGGCCATCCATGGCGACCTTGGAATGGTGACAAAGGACGACGTCGTTGTCGCCGTTTCAAACAGCGGAAACACCTCCGAGATCATTACCCTTCTCCCTATGCTCAAGGGAATGGGGGGAAAGATCATTTCTCTCACGGGTTCCACCGATTCTCCGGTCGCTGCCGAGAGCGACCTGATCATCGATGTGGGGGTAGAGCGTGAGGCCTGTCCCATGGGCCTTGCCCCCACTGCAAGTACGACTGCGGCACTCGCGATGGGGGATGCCCTTGCCGTTGTTCTTATCCACGCCCGGCGTTTCAGCTCGAAGGATTTCAAGCGATTCCACCCCGGGGGTACACTGGGAGAAAGACTGACAGTGAAGGTAAGGGAGGTGATGTTGATCAACGATCATCTCCCGGCGGTTCGGCTCGGTTCAGGAGTCAAGGAGGCAACGGAGGAGATCGATGCAAAGGGCATCGGCGCGACCCTTGTCGTGGATTCGCAGAGGCGGCTGGCCGGCATCATCACAGATGGCGATCTGCGAAGAGCACTCCTGAAGAGGGGCGACATCCTGGGCTTGAAGGTGGAAGAGATCATGTCACCTTCGCCCAGGACCGTGGACGAAGATCAAAAGGCCGCCGAGGCACTTGGGATCATGGAGCTATACGGCATCACCCACCTCTGCATTGTTGACAAGAGAAAAAGGGTCAAAGGGATCGTGCATCTGCACGATCTGCTGGGGAGAGAGGAGTTCAAGTTGAACGGCAGCTTTACGGCGGGGCTTCATCCTCGACCTCTTAACACCCCGGACGGTGACCCGCAAAAAGGAAAGTTGAAACCGTAAGGCTCTTTCAGTTCAACTATTAACTGATAACCGATAACTGTTAACTATTCCCGTCCTCAACAAATCTCCTGATGATACTCCTGCAGTGACTTGGCTGTTCCATGTCCGGCTCTCACCGCCTTGATTCCCTTTGCTGCGGCCATTGCTGCCGCCAGGGTGGTAATGTATGGGATCTTGTAAGCGATGGCCGATTTTCTGATATAGGAATCATCGTGCTTGCTGAGCCTGCCGCTGGGAGTGTTGATAACCAGGTTGAACTCGCGATTCTTGATATGGTCCACGATGTTGGGCCTCCCTTCCTGAAGTTTCAGCACCAACTCGCAAGGAATCCCCTGGGAAATGAGAAATTCGGAAGTCCCTTTCGTTGCCTTGATTTTGAAGCCCAGGTCACGGAACTGCTTGGCGACCTCCAATACAGCAGGTCTGTCGTTTTCCGTTACAGTGATCAGAACGGTTCCCTCTGAAGGAAGAATCAACTGGGTGGCTTCCTGCGCCTTGAAATAGGCGAGCCCGAAGGAGTCCGCCATTCCAAGCACCTCTCCTGTGGACCGCATCTCCGGTCCCAGAACCGGATCGACCTCCGGGAACATATTGAACGGAAAGACCGCCTCTTTCACTCCGAAATGCCTGACGGCGACCGGACGCAAACCCAGGTCGTTGATCCGCTTCCCCATCATCATCTGGGTGGCAAGCCTGGCCATGGGAATGTTGCATACCTTGGAGACCAGGGGTACGGTGCGAGAAGCCCTGGGATTGGCTTCGAGGACATAAACCGTATCGTTTGCTATCGCATACTGGATATTCATCAACCCGACCACGTGAAGCTCCACCGCGATCCTCTTTGTGTATTCATGGATGGTATCGAGATGTTTGTGAGGAATGCTGATCGGCGGGATGACGCAGGCGGAATCGCCTGAATGGATGCCTGCGAGCTCGATATGTTCCATCACTGCGGGCACAAAGGCGTCGGATCCGTCTGCTATGGCATCCGCCTCCGCCTCGATCGCATTCTCCAGAAACTTGTCGATCAGGATGGGGCGCTCAGGGCTGACACCTACGGCCACATCCACGTAGTGCCGCAGCATCTGCTCGTCATGAATGATCTCCATGGCCCTTCCACCCAGGACATAGGATGGCCGCACCATCAGAGGATAACCGATCGTCCTGGCTATACTCAGCGCCTCCTCCATGTTGCTCGCCATACCCGATTCCGGCTGGGGTATGGCCAGTTTCCTCATCACATGGCGAAAACGATCACGATCCTCGGCCAGATCGATGGCATCCGGAGAGGTCCCTAAAATTTTGACACCCGCCTTGGCGAGCTCATTGGCGATGTTCAAGGGAGTCTGTCCGCCGAACTGCACGATGACACCTTCCGGTTTCTCCTTATTGTAGATGCTCAAAACGTCTTCCACGGTGAGCGGTTCGAAGTAGAGTTTGTCCGAGGTATCAAAGTCCGTGGAAACCGTCTCGGGATTGCAGTTCACCATGATGGACTCGAATCCTTCATCTCTAATGGCGAAAGCGGCATGGACGCAGCAGTAGTCGAACTCGATCCCCTGCCCGATCCGATTCGGACCCCCTCCCAGGACCATGATCTTGCGCCTGCTGCTCGTCTTTACCTGATCCGCCCCGTTATAGGTGCTGTAATAATAGGCTGCGTTCTCGACACCGCTGACAGGCACGGCTTCCCATGCCTGCGCCAACCCCAATCCAATCCTGCGCTCGCGAATGTCTTTTTCAGGCGCTTCCAGGAGCTTTGAGAGATACCGGTCGGCAAAGCCGTCCTTCTTGGCACGGAGCAGCAGCTCGGCCGGAAGCTCTTTTCCTTTGCAAGCGAGGATTTCTTCCTCCAACTGGACCAGCTCCTTCATCTGCTGGATGAACCAGGGCTTGATGAAGGTGGTTTTGTACAACTCTTCCACAACGGCCCCTTTTCGCAGGGCTTCATACATGATGAACTGTCGTTCACTGCAGGGTTCCGAAAGCATCTCCATCAACTCATCGAGACTCTTCTCGTGAAAGTCCTTGGCAAACCCGAGGCCGTAGCGCCCAATCTCCAGAGAGCGGATCGATTTTTGAAATGCCTCCTTGTAATTCTTTCCGATGCTCATCACCTCGCCCACTGCCTTCATCTGGGTGCCGAGCTTGTCCGCTGCGCCCTCGAACTTTTCAAAAGCCCAGCGCGCGAATTTGACTACGACATATTCACCCCATGGTTCGTACTTGTCGAGTGTTCCCTCTCTCCAGTACGGGATCTCGTCGAGTGTCAGGCCGCCGGCGAGCATTGACGAGATAAGGGCAATGGGGAAACCTGTCGCCTTGGATGCGAGAGCCGATGACCGGGAGGTTCTTGGGTTTATCTCGATAACCACAACCCGACCTGTTTTCGGGTCGTGGGCAAACTGGATATTCGTCCCGCCGATCACCTGGATCGCCTCTACGATGTCATAGGAATACTTCTGAAGTCGCTTCTGGAGCTCTGGAGCGATGGTCAGCATGGGCGCGGTACAGTAGGAATCACCGGTGTGGACTCCCATGGCGTCAACGTTTTCAATGAAACAGACGGTAATCATCTGATTCTTGGCGTCCCGCACCACTTCCAGTTCCAGTTCTTCCCACCCCTGGACCGATTCTTCGATGAGGATCTGGCCGATGAGACTCGCCGTGATGCCGCGGGCGGCAATGACACGAAGTTCCTCCACATTGTACACATGGCCTCCGCCGGTTCCGCCCATGGTGTACGCAGGCCGGATCACGACAGGGTAACCCAGCTCGGCTGCAATCTTTTCTGCTTCCTCCACGCTGAAGGCCGGCTTGCTCGCCGGCATTTCAATGCCGAGTTTGTTCATGGTCTCCTTGAAAATGATCCGGTCCTCGCCCCTTTCAATGGCATTGATATCGACGCCGATGATGCGGACCCCATACTTTTCCAGGATGCCTTTTTTCGCCAGCTCGGACGAGAGATTCAACCCCGACTGCCCTCCCAGGTTTGGGAGCAGGGCATCGGGGCGCTCCTTTGAAATGATCTCCTCCATGGACTTGACATTGAGAGGCTCTATGTAAGTCCTATCCGCCATGCCCGGGTCGGTCATGATAGTTGCCGGGTTGGAATTGACGAGTACGACCTCATACCCCAGCTTCCGGAGGGCCTTGCAGGCCTGAGTTCCGGAATAGTCGAACTCACAGGCCTGCCCGATAATGATGGGTCCCGATCCTATGATCATCACCTTGTGAACGTCGTTGCGTTTCGGCATCTCTTCTCCTCTCTATACCTTTTCATCCCCCAGATACGATTTCTGAAAGGGATCGTTCTCCTCAAACCCTTGTTCCGTTTCGCGCCCATCCTGAAGGATTCCGGAAAATTCAGCGAGTGATCTCTGGACCTCCTTCATGGATTCATTCAGTTCCCTGAGCGTCTCGATCTGGCGTTTTGAAATGGCATAGACCTGTCTCGTGATGATCACGTTCACGATGGTCGATCCAAAAAGAAATGCGGCAAAAAGGGTAAACACCCAGATCGCAAGGACCATGTTCCCTCCTCGACCCTTCTTTCTCACCGCGCTCTCTTGCCCTTGCTTGAACCCACCTGGGGTTCCCACATGTTCTTCGCAGCTCATCGGACCGATGGACGCTCCTTTCTTCAGATCACAGCATTCGCAAAACTCGAATTTCCGAAATCCCTTCCACGGGCACTGGGTAGTCTTCTCCGAAAATGTCGCGATTTCGTGGTCATTTCATTTTCCGCCCCCATGATCTCATAAGGCTTTGTGCCCGGTTACGAACGTTGTGGCTTCGGTCGGCCCCATCCTATGGGGCTGCTCTCGCCCCGCTCGATGTAGGGACGGCCCTGCGTACATCAAATCTTCCCGGTGGGGGGACGCGACCTTTTCTCCGAAGACCACCCAGTGCCCTGCTCCAGCAGTTTACCATTGCTCCCCGGGCACGGGGTGGTCTTCTCCGAAACCGTCGCCATTTTATGGTCATTCTCTAAGGGAGATAATCCGGTCGCACATTGTGGAGCGCGTGGAAGATGTTTCCCTTGATCTTCTTGTTCCCTCTATACAGCGTGTCCAGGATCTCCTTGACCTGCGCTCTCTTGGTGTGGCCGGCTGTGGGGCATCCCAGGTCGATTCCCGACCACCCCATGAATTTTGCATATCGCCGGATCAGGTCGCCGTCGGCCAGATAAAGGGGCCGGATGATAAAAAGCCTGCCCTGGAAGAATTCCTGGACAGGGAGCATTGTGCTCACTGAGGCCCCGTAGAAAACGTTCAGGAAAAAGGTCTCAATGAGATCGTCCTTGTGATGGCCGTACGCAATCCTGTTGCAGCCCATCTGCCTGGCAAGCTCGAACAGTGCCTTTCTTCGCAGCCTGGAGCAAAGAAAGCAGGGATTTTCCCTGTTTTCATCGCTGTGTGCCCTAGGCCCGAAGTCGGACCGGATCAACCGGTGTTCGAAACCATGTTCTGAGAAGAAGGTTTCCACCCGTCCGGAGGAATCACTCCCGAAACCTGGGTCCACATGGGCCGCGGTCATCCTGAATCGAATGGGGATCTTCTTCTGTCTTTCCCGCAGGAGCCAAAGGAGAGAGAGGCTGTCAAGACCGCCGGACACGGCCACAAGCACATGGTCGCCGTCGTGGATCATTTCGCGGCTGTGGATGGCCTTACCGACAAGATGATCGATCCGTTTCGCCGCGTAACTCAAAAAGTTTCAATCTCCACCGCCCGCCGGGGCCCGGTTCGATTTTCTTTCGCCGAAGATCAGTTCGCCAATCCTGATCAGGTTCGCTCCTTCTTCCAGTGCGATCCGATAGGTATCCGACATGCCCATCGAGAGGCAGGTCATCTCGGTATCCGGGACATCGAGGAGCCTCAATTGCTCAAAGATCTCTCTGGTTTTTCGAAAATAGGGCCGCGACTCTTCAGGGTCTTCGGAAACAGGTCCCATTGTCATGAGACCCATCACCCTGATCCGCGGAAGCCCAGCCATCTCTCTGATCAGTTTGAAACTTTCCTCGGGCAGGACGCCGGCCTTCCTCTCTTCACCCCCGCTGTTGATCTCCACAAGAACGGGCATCGTCTTCCCGATCTTCTCACAGCATCGATCGATTTCTGCGGCAAGCTTCATGGAGTCCACGGTCTCGATCATATCGAAGACCTGTACTGCTTTCCGTGCCTTATTTGTCTGGAGATGGCCGATCATGTGCCATTTTACCTTTGTCCCGATGACGGCTGCAGCCCTTTCCGCCTCCTGAACGTAATTTTCTCCGACAATCTCCAACCCCCCATCGATCGCTTCCAGGATCTCCGCCGGGCTGCGGGTTTTGGCAGCTCCCACCAGCTTCACACCGGGAGGCATTTCTCTGAGGATTTTCTGCACCCTCTCCTTGATCATTCGGCGCTCCTGGAAGGGATAGATACTCTAAATGGGTGATGGTGTAAAGGGGCTGAAAGGACCTGTTTAACTTTGTAGTGTCTCAGTGATTATTGTCATCTCGACCGCAGGGAGAGATCTTTGACTCAGACAAGAAGCAAGATTTCTCCCCCGGCCTTCGCCGGGTCGAAATGACATCATGGTAAACCCATTCCTGAGCCACTACACCAGGAAAGTACTTCAGAAGGTCAAAAAAAAGCCACCGTCCACAGGGCGGTGGCTTTTTTCATGCCTGTTAGCAGCTGCAGGAGGTGCTTCCGCATCCCCCTCCATCAGACTTCAGCTTGGATCTTATGGAAAATCCGGAACCATAGGCTGATTCCACAAAGTCTACACTGATGGGTTTGGCCTGATTATACAGGTCTTTGTCGATCATGTAAGTGACACCGTCGTTCTTGACGATCTCATCACTTTCCTTTGGCTCGTCCAGAGCCATGCCCAGAGAGGGACCGCTTCAGCCACCCTGGGACAGGAATATTCTGATGTTTTTTTCTTCTTCCTTTCCCTTGAAAAACTCCTGAATCTTTTCATTCGCTTTCTCGGTCACTTCAAACATGTGTGCCTCCTTAGCCGGATCTCCCTGATCCATATTTACAGACAAAATAGTATGAATAAAAAACTTTTTGTCAATGACATAAAGCAACTTTGGCTGTTTTGGCCTAATCAATCCCCCAGACGCTGCTTCAGCCAGACCAGCACCTTGTCGAATTCACTCCTGAGCTCCTTCATGGCGCGGCCCCTGTGACTGACCGCATTCTTCTCTTCGGCAGTCATCTCGGCAAATGTCTTTTCAAGAGGAGGGTAATAAAAAACCGGATCATAGCCGAAGCCGTTCTCGCCCCTAGGGCCTGGAGCGATTTCGCCTTCGCAACTTCCCTCATAGGTCAGTGCCGGTCCCAGGGGAACGGCAATGGAAATGACACACTTGAAAGCGGCCTTTCGATCAGCCATCCCTTCCATTGCGCTCAGCAACTTGCGGTTGTTTGCCTCGTCCGTTGCATCGACCCCTGCGTATCGGGCGGAATGCACGCCGGGCTCTCCCCCGAGCGATTCGACTACGAGCCCGGAATCGTCTGCGAGTGCAGAAAACCCGAGCATCCTTGCCGTATGAGAAGCCTTTTTGTACGCGTTTTCCTCAAAGGAGCCGCCGTCCTCAACAGGTTGAGGTATGGGACCGAAATCTTCCATGGACCTTATCTCCACGTCGAATCCGGTAAGCAAGCTTCTGAACTCGTTGATCTTGCCCCTGTTGCGGGTGGCCACCACCAGGACTCTCTTAGGCATGAAGCACGATCCTTTCCATTTTCTGGAGCTTTTCCTTCATCCGTTTCGCTTTATCCTCAAACCCCGGCTTTCCGATCAGGGCGAACATGGCGTTCTTGTATGACTCCACCCCGGGTTGAACGAATGGGTTGTGGCCGAGAAGAAAACCGCTGACGGCAACCGACCTTTCCATCAGATAATAGAACTGCCCGAGGTTATAGCTGTTTCGCCTGGGAATCTCGAAGGTCATGTTCGGGACCCCACCCTGATAGTGCGCATATGCCGGGCCTTCCACCACCTTCCTGTTGATATCATTCATATCCATTCCGTTGTCTGGAAGGAAATTCAGACCATCCAGGTCTTCTCTCTGCCTCGGGATCGGCAACCGGTTGTCGTGCTCGCGAAGGAGCAGGAATGTCTCGATGATATTCCTTTCCCCCTGCTGCACCATCTGCCCGTTGGCATGAAGTTTCTCAGAATACAGGGATGGGGAGACCCATAAACCCTGCCCCTTGTGTCCTTCGCTTTCAGGGAAGAGTTGCTCCATCCATCTTGCCACGGGATAGAGGGAAGTCGCGTTGGTGGCAACCACCTCTATCTTTTTGCCCTTCAGCCACGCAGCATACCGAAGGGCGGCATGGACGAGGGATGGATTCCTCCAGAAATCGTTTGTGCGGGTCAACCGTCTCATGCGCCTGAAACCTGCAGTGAACTCCCCGAGATCAATGTTTGCCATGGCCAATCCAACGAGTCCCACATCCGTCAGCACGGAAAATCTTCCGCCCACGTTATCCGGGATCACAAAAGTGCGGTAACCCTTTTCCCGAGCTACCTTTTTGAGGGCTCCCTTTTCCCTGTCGGTGGTGACCAGGATAAACTTCCTGGCCTGTTCTCCGAGCCTGGATTCAAGGGCCTGCTGCAGAATCCGGAACGCAATGGCGGTCTCGGTGGTCGTTCCGGACTTGGAGATCACATTGATGGCTACTCTCTTGCCTTCCAGCATGTCAAAGGTATCGCGGTAAAAATCCGGGTCCATGTTTTGCCCTAGAAAGTAGATCTCCGGCGCCCCTCCTCTTTGCTCCCTGGGCAGCTGGTTGAAGAACGAGTGTGTGAGGGCGCGGAAGGTCGCCTCGATGCCCAGGTAAGATCCGCCGATCCCGAGTGAAACAAAGGCGTCGATCTCCCCTGACAGCTCTCGGGTTGCGCTCGCGATCTCCTTCAAATGGCTGGTGGTGATCTCCTCAGGAAGGTTCAACCAGCCGATCATGGGTATATCGTGATCGCGAATGTCTCCCTCTCCCCGCTCAAGCAGACCGTTTGCCTCCAATGCACCGGGAATGATTTCTTCCAGATCCTTTCGATGTATGCAGGTGGGTTCAGGGCCGTCGAACATGTTGGTCACGTCCAGGCTGATTGTGTTGGCCTGCTCAAAGGCGGCCTCCTCATAAGGCTCCTCTTGCCCGCGACCCCGTGCAATCTGCCGACGGATGGTCTCATTCTCCCCAAATTCGTCCAGCACGAATCCAGCCATGGTGTCTCCCCTTTCAACTCTCCAAGTTTGACGGCCTCTCAACGTTGATGGTCTCGTAAAAAGTCTTGCGGAGTGAATTTGTCATTTCGACCGCAGGGAGAAATCTTTTTTTTCCGGCGCGTTACAAATGCAAGATTTCTCGCTTCGCTCGAAATGACATGAAATAGGGACTTTTTACGAGATTGTCAACGTTGGATGTTGGACGTTCGATGTTCGTTTCTATCTTCTCAGCCCTTCACCTTGTCTCTTGTCACCCTTTCGAGTTTTCCCATGAACGTTCGCCTGATCTCCTCCAGCTTTTCCTCGTCTCCTGCCTCGAAACGGAGTACCAGTACAGGCTGCGTATTGGATGGTCTCACGAGTCCCCATCCGCCGTTCATGTTGACCCTCGCCCCATCAATATCGACCACCTCGTACTCTTTCTTGAACTCTGCAACCAGAGCTGCGACCACCTGGAACTTCAACTCGTCGGGACAGTCGATGCGGATTTCCGGGGTGTTCACCATGCGGGGGATATCAGCCATCAGTTCCTTGAGGGATCGGCCGGTGTTCGTGAGGATCTCCAGCAGTCGCGCCCCTGCATAGATTGCATCATCGTAGCCGTAATACCGATCGGCAAAGAAGATGTGTCCGCTCATTTCTCCCGCGAAGAGGGCGGATTCCTCTTTCATCTTTCCCTTGATCAAAGAGTGGCCGGCCTTCCACATGATGGGCGTGCCGCCGTTCTTCAGGACATCGTCATAAAAGACCTGCGAGCATTTCACCTCGCCTATGATTTTTGCGCCGGGGTGCTCTTTCAGTATCAAACGGGAGAAGAGGATCATCAACTGGTCTCCCCAGATGATCCGTCCGTCCCCGTCCACAACGCCTATGCGGTCTGCATCTCCGTCAAAGGCAATTCCCAGGTCGGCATGCTGCTCAGAGACACTCTGGATGAGAGAGTCCAGATAATCGGGTATGGTAGGATCAGGATGATGGTTGGGAAAGCGTCCGTCCGGTTCGCAAAAGAGCCGGATAACCTCTGATCCCATTCTCTCGTACAGCTCAGGCGCCACCAGACCTCCAACCCCGTTCCCTGCGTCCACGGCCACCCTGATCTTCCGTTTCCCGGGCAGCAGCCTCTCCCGGAGATCATCCAGATACGGGGGTATCACATCTCGAGCTTCCGAGAATCCCGCACCTTTGCGGAATGTCCCCCTGGAGACGATCTCCTTTATCTTCTGGATCTCCTCGCCAAAGACGGGGCTTGTTCCGAGGGAGATCTTGAATCCGTTGTGGTCAGGAGGGTTATGGCTGCCGGTAATCTGCACTCCTCCTTTCACATCCAGGTGAAAAAGGGAGAAGTAGAGAAGAGGCGTGGGCACGACACCAATGTCTATTATTTCTGTTCCCGTATCCATCAGTCCCTGCGCAAGTGCGTCCTTCAAGTCAGGCGAACTGAGGCGGCAATCCCGGCCAAGGGAGATCCTGTCGACCCCGCGCTCCCCGTAGTAAGTACCCAATGCCAGACCAATGCGATAGGCGATATCCCGGTTCAACTCGTCCGGGACTCTTCCCCTGATATCGTACTCTCGAAAGATCGTCTCCTTCATGCTCAAAGCAGCTTCTCCCTTTTTCTTCTCTTCAGTTCTTCGATGATCTTTCTGATGTCCTGCGATTTACGGAGATCGGCAACGAGCAGGGCATCCGGGGTATCCACCACGAGACAGTCCTTGAGCCCCAGGCAGGCCACCAGCTTGCCACCTCTCGACGACACATGGCTCCCCTCGCAATCGATGAGCAGCGAGTCCCCTTCTGAAAAATTGCCTCCCGTGTCATGCTCCGCTTTCTTCAGGTCGTGGAGAGAATCCCATGAGCCTACATCGCTCCAACCGCATTCGCAGGGAACCACAAGGGAGGCGCAGGTGGTCCTTTCCATGATACCGTAGTCGAACGAAACAGACTCCAGCCCCGGGTAAACGGCTTCCATCTCACTTTCAAATGAGGGTGTGCGGATGGTCTTGTTCAGTTTTTCCAGACCCTGGTGGAGAACCGGGAGGTGACTCTCCATTTCCCGGAGGATGGTCTCGGCAGTGGCGACGAAGATCCCTGCATTCCAGAAGTACTCTCCCCCCGCAACGTATTGCCTCGCCTTTTCAAGATCCGGCTTTTCCACGAAAGCGGAGACCCTGTATGCATGCCCGCCTCGCGCGGTAACCTTCTCCCCGGCTCTCCTGATATACCCATAGCCCGTCTCGGGTCTGGTCGGCACAATGCCGAGGGTGACGATGCCGCCGGATTCGGCGAGTGAAGCGGCCTGGGCAACGGCCCTCAGGAACGCAGACCGGTCGGCGATGAAGTGGTCCGCCGGCAGGAAGGCAATGGGACCTTCACAGCCCAGGTGTTTGGCGTATAAAGCGCCAAGGCCGATGCACGCAGCCGTGTTTCTTCCGACAGGCTCTGCAAGGATGTAAACTCCCCGCCCGGCAAAGAGTCTTTTCGTCTCCTCGAGGTGCTCCCCTGCAATTACCAGAATCAGCTCGTCGTCCCGTGAAAGCGTTTCCACTCTCTGGCATGTTTCCACCACCATAGGGCCCCTGCCGGTTATGTCCAGAAACTGTTTGGGCATCCGCCTGAGGCTTGCAGGCCAGAACCGTGTTCCGGAACCCCCTGCCATTACCACGCAAAACATGGTGCAACTCCTATTTCCCGGGAATCATCACCAAATGCGAATTTCGAATATCGAACAAAGAATATCGAATCATGAAGTGAGACAATCTCGTAAGAGTCCTGAAGTCGTCATGCCGGACCCCGGTGAGTGAGCGCATCAAGTGAGATCCCTAAAATCTTTCCTTCTATATTCGATATTCGACATTCGATATTCTGCGGTTCGCTTCAGGTGCGGTAGTTTGCGTTGATCGACACATACTCGTGCGTGAGATCGCAGGTGAGGATAAAATCCTCATAGTTTCCCTGGCCGAGCTCGATCACCAGGGTGAACTCCCTTCCTTTCATCTTCTCCTGAGCGAGCCCTTCCGCCGCGGCCCCCACACCCAGGCCGTTTCGCACGATTGCCACATCATCGATCAGGATCGATATCTTTTCCTCTTCCATCCGGATTCCGGCGCGGCCCAGTGCCGCCATGACTCTGCCCCAGTTCGCGTCCGCCCCATAAAAGGCGGTCTTGACCAGGCTGGAGTTGGCCACAGTTCTGGCCGCCTTTTCCGCATCAGCGGCTGTTGCAGCGGACCTGACCACGATCCGGACGAGCTTGGTCGCGCCCTCGCCATCCCTCACAATCATGGCCGAGAGATCACCCATTACGGACCTGAGCGCACTCTGGAAAAGATCGACTTCACTCGAACTCAGTTCCTTGTTCCCGGCCATGCCGTTTGCCAGGACCAGGACAGTGTCGTTGGTGCTCGTATCTCCATCCACGGTGATGCGGTTAAAGGTGGTCTCCACTGCACTCGAGAGGCTTTTCCTCAGATCCCCGGCTCCTATCCGCAGATCCGTCAGAACAAAGCAGAGCATTGTCGCCATCTGAGGCATGATCATGCCCGCGCCCTTCGCGATCCCAAGCACCCGGAAGGGCTTTCCCCCCGCGTTCCCTTCAAAAACAGACTTTTTGGGAAAGGAATCGGTGGTCATCATGGCGTCCACGACACGGGGAATGGATTGTGCAGAGAGGGATTTTACAAGGGCGGGTATTGATCCGGAGACCGCATCCATATCCAGCACCGCTCCGATTACCCCCGTGGATGCCACCAGGACATCTTTGCGGGAGATTTTCAATTCCGTAGCGACCAGTTCAGAGCACCTGCGGGCATCCGCCAATCCTCTGCTTCCGGTACAGGCATTTGCATTGCCGGAGTTGACGAGGATAGCCTTCGCCGTGTGATCCCGCAGATGATCGATGCAGAGGAGCACCGGCGCGGCCTTTACTTTCCCGGTGGTGAAGACCCCTGCGGCAACACCATCCGCTTCGGAAAATATCAGCCCGAGATCGACCCCTCCCTTTTTCTTCAGTCCTGAAGCCACCGCGGAGCCTTTGAAACCCTGAACCATAAAATCACGATCTTCCATATCCAGTTCGTCCTTTGATACCGAGTTTTCGGTAAATGCGGATCTTTGATCGACAAATTTGATGGTCTCGTAAAGAGGCGAAAATACCCTTTTTTCGTCATCCCGGCGAAGGCCGGGATCCAGTATCTATAACCACTTGCGAGCCCCCTGGATCCCGGTTTTCACCGGGATGACGACTTTTACGAGGCCGTCAGATCTGAAATCCGAATATCGAAATCCGAAACAATCCAGAAATCTCAATGTCCAAAAGTTCAAAACACACAGAACGGGACCTCAATCACATTGTTTTTCGGTTTGGGACATTTGAAATTGTTTCGAACTTCGAATTTCGTGCTTCGAGTTTTCTTCCCTATGCCTTTGCGCCGCAGCACTTCTTGTACTTTTTCCCGCTGCCGCACGGGCAGGGATCGTTGCGGCCGACCTTCTTCCCCTCTCTTTTCACGGTGACGGGTTTCTCCGCCTCATCTCCGTGACTGAAATGCATGGGCTTTCTCCTTCTGGCAGGGAGAATGTCGGCAGGAGGTCTCTGCTTCATGATCTGGAGACGGGAAATGGTGGAGAGGATCTCCTCTCTTATCCGGTCCATGAGCTGTTCGAAAAGAGCGAATCCTTCTTTCTTGTACTCCCTGAGTGGATCCATCTGGCCGTAGCCCCTCAGGCCGATGCCCTCCTTCATGTGCTCCATGTCCTGGAGATGGGCCACCCACTGGTTGTCTATGATCTGGAGCATGATGAACTTGTGAATGGAGTTGAGCTCCTCCTTGCCGAAGGCCGCGAGCTTCTTCTCCTGGGCCTCCTGCACCTGTTCCCGGATCATGGTGGCGAGATCGTCGGCCTTGAGGGAGAAAAAATGGTCCTCCCCCACATCTTCGGGCCCGATCTTCGGCCTGAACCCGAACATCCTGGAGAGGTTGTCCTTCAGTCCCGGGATATCCCATTCGCCGGGGTCGGATTTCGGGTCGATGTAGCCCTGGACAAGAGAATCCACCTTCTCATCAGCCATGGTGCGCAGGATCTCTTCAATCCCCTCACCGGAAAGGACCTCTTTCCGAAGGGAATAGACGATCTCCCTGTGTTTGTTCATGACGTCGTCATATTCCAGCAGGTGTTTCCTGATGTCGAAGTTATGGGCCTCCACCTTTTTCTGGGCATTCTCGATCGCCTTGCTGATGAGGTTATGCTCGATCGGCTCCCCTTCCTCCATGCCCAGCCTCCCCATGATGGAGGCGATTCTCTCGGATCCGAAGATTCTCAGGAGATCATCCTCCAGGGAGAGATAAAACCGGGAGGTGCCCGGGTCTCCCTGCCGGCCGGAACGACCGCGAAGCTGGTTGTCTATGCGGCGGCTCTCATGCCTTTCGGTGCCCAGGATGTGGAGTCCGCCCAGATCCACCACGCCTTCCCCGAGAACGATGTCCGTACCGCGGCCGGCCATATTCGTGGAGATGGTGACCGTCTTTGCCTGTCCGGCCCGGGCGACAATCTCGGCCTCCTTTTCGTGGTGTTTGGCGTTGAGCACGGAATGGGGAATCCCGGTCCTGGTGAGCATCTTGCTCAGCATTTCCGATTTCTCGATGGTGATGGTGCCCACCAGAACCGGCTGTCCCTTCTCATACAGCTGCCTGATCTCTTCAACAGCGGCGATAAATTTTTCCCGCTCGGTCTTGTAGATCGCATCCGGAAAGTCGATCCGAATCATCTGCTTGTTTGTGGGAACCACGATCACTTCCAGTTTGTAGGTGCTTGCGAATTCTGCAGCCTCCGTATCCGCCGTACCTGTCATGCCCCCGAGTTTCTCGTACATTCGGAAAAAGTTCTGGAAGGTGATGGTGGCAAGGGTCTGGTTTTCTTCCGCCACACTCACGCCTTCCTTGGCTTCCACCGCCTGATGCAGACCGTCGCTCCACCGCCTGCCCGGCATCATTCGGCCGGTGAACTCGTCCACGATCATGACCTGCTCGTCTTTAACCACGTAATGGACGTCCTTCTCAAAGAGCCAGTAAGCCTTGATCAGCTGATGGGTGGCATGAAGCAGTTCGGAGGCGCGCAGATAGTCGGCTTCCAGCTTCCCTATCCGCTCCGTTTTCTCCTCCTCCGTAAGGTCCGGGTCTTCCCGAATGACGTGGCTTGCATCGTCCAGATCAGGAAGCACGAAATCGCTTATTCCACCCCCTGCAAGCAGCTTGATTCCCTTTTCGGTAAGCTCAACAGAGTTGCTCCGCTCGTCGATCACGCAGTAGAGGTCCTGATCGATCTCGGGCAGAAGCTTTTGCGCGCTCAACATGTTCTCATAGCGGTCGATCTCTTTCTTCAGGGTCTGGTTATGCGCAAGGACATCGAGGAAAGCGGGATTTTTGGGGTCCCCCCGCTTGACCTTGAGCAGAAGCTCGACTGTCTTGTCTCCATCGCCGCTTTCCTCCAGGTTTTTCCTGGCCTCCTGGAGAATGGAGCGGACGATCATCCCTTGCTTCTTCTTCAGGTTGATGACAAGAGGCTTGACCTCCACGTAGATTTTGTTTTCACTGCGTTCAACCGGGCCGCTGATGATCAGGGGGGTTCTCGCCTCATCTATCAGAATGCTGTCGACCTCATCCACAATGGCGTAATGGAAATCGCGGTGCACCATGTCTGCGAGGTCGAATTTCATGTTGTCCCGGAGGTAGTCGAATCCGAACTCGTTATTGGTCCCGTAAGTGATGTCGCAGCCGTATGCTTCTTTGCGCTGCCGGTCGTCCATGCCGTGCACAATGACACCAACCGTCAGTCCGAGCATTTTGTAGATGCTTCCCATCCATTCGGCGTCTCTCCTGGCAAGGTAATCGTTGACCGTGACCAGATGGACGCCCTTTCCGGTGAGAGCGTTCAGATAAAGGGGGAGGGTCGCGGCAAGGGTTTTTCCTTCTCCGGTCTTCATCTCCGCGATCTTCCCTTCGTGGAGCACGATGCCTCCAATGAGCTGGACATCGAAATGGCGCATTCCCAAGGTTCTGACGGAAGCTTCGCGAACCGCTGCAAATGCCTCGGGAAGCAGGTCATCCAGGGACTCTCCTGCGGAGAGCCTCGCTTTGAACTCATCGGTTTTTGCACGCAGATCAGTGTCGGACAGCGCTTTAAAATCAGGCTCCAACCGGTTGATCTCTTCGACCAGCGGGTTCATTCTCTTCAGTTCCCTGTCGTTTCTGCTTCCGACGATGCTTTTGAGTAATTTTCCGATCATAAAGACTCTTCCCCTGGGACAAGCTCTGGAGCTTCAGCAACCTGCTGTCAGCCGCATTCCTTCTTACTTTTCATGCTCGAACCCGTCATTCTTCACCACGGATGACACGAAGAAACACACAAGTATACACCGATTGCCCGGCGAATTGAATCCCAAACTGATAAGGGTTGCCGGTGAATGCGGATAGCTGATTTGCAGGACTAATTGAGGATATAGCGGTGGGGATTCACGGGCAAGCCGTTCAGGCTGATCTCATAGTGGAGATGGGGCCCTGTGGAACGGCCGGTGCTTCCTACTAACGCAATCTCCTGCCCCCTCTTGACGCGCTGGCCGGGTTTGACAAGAAACTTGGAGACGTGGGCATAGGTGGTCTTGAACCCGTGACCATGCGAGATGCGGACGACTTTTCCATAGCCGTAGTCCGTACGCGTTTCCACAACGACCCCGTCCGCCGAGGCGACTATAGGCGAGTGCGATTTTGCGGAGATGTCCATTCCCGAGTGGAATTCCTTCTGATTCGTGAATGGCGAGATGCGGTTTCCGAAACTTGAGCTGACCCAGCCTCTCGCAGGCCAGATCGAAGGGGTGCATGCCAGGATGGACTTCTGGGTCTCGAGCAAACTGGAGAGTTCCAGCTTTTCGGTTTTCTGAAGAGAGATTTCGCTCTGGATGTCGCTGAGGGTATCATGCATCAGGCGGATGAGACGGCGCTGACCCTTTTCTCCCAGGGGTTCCTGATCAGCTGAAAGAGTTCCGGAGCCGCCGATCCCAAGAAACTGCGTCCGGTCTTCCTTGGACTCCAGGTTGACCATGGCCCTCAATTTATTGTCGAGCTTCTTCAAATCTTCAAGCGACTTGGAGATGAACTCGATCTCATGCGCCAGTGCGACCAGCTGCTCCTTCTGCTGCGTGTTTTCCTTGTGCAGATGCGCGAAGCTGGGGATCTCTTTCTTCACTGCGATATAGTCGAGGATGATTGCTGCAAGGAGGAGTGCGCCTGAGAAAACAAAGAAAGGAACGAGCACGAAAAGGACCCTGGAGATTTCGATCTGTCTGACCCTTTTTGCCCCCTGGGGCATCAGCAGAACTGTAACCTTTTTTTTCGCCAAAATTTCTCTTTGGGTTAAGGTTCACAGGGATCGTCAGGCCTTAGTGTGCCGCCCTCTTATCACAGCTGATTCAGACCTGTCAATCCATAATCGTCCATAATCGTCGATGCTGAAAAAAATGTAACGATGTCCCGGGCGAGAGCATGCCCGATCCCCCGGATACTTTCCAGGTCCTCTGCTGTGGCGCCGGCAATGGCATGGATGTCGCCGAAGTGGCGCAGCAACAACCTCTTTCGGCCTGGTCCCAGACCTGGAATCTGATCCAGGTCGGAAACGGTAAGCACCTTTCCTCGAAGTTTCCGATGATGAAGTACGGCCCTGCGATGCGCCTCGTCCCTGACACGCATGAGGAAGAGGAGAACAGGGTCATTCTCCTTCAGGTTGACCGGGTTCTTTCGTCCGGGAATATAAATCCTGTCGCCACCGGACTCATCATGCTCCTTGGCAATGGATACCACCTCGGTTCTGTCCGACATTCCGGTCTCGTCCACGACTCTTTTCACTGTCTGGAGATGGCCTCTGCCTCCATCCACCAGGAAGAGATCCGGCGGGTCGCCCTTTCGGATGCGCCGGGAGACCATCTCCGCCATCATGCCGTAGTCGTCGATTCCTTCCACGCCTACGATCCTGTAACTCCTGTATCCGGCCTTATGAGGGAGTCCGTCCACGAAAGAAACGAGAGCTCCGACGGCCTTTTCCCCTTGGATGTTGGAAATATCCAATCCTTCCACCTTGCGGGGAAGCCTTTGGAGTTGAAGCATGACCTTGGTCCTTTCCAGAAGCTCTTCCCCCTCCTTGGCCGCTGCCCGGGAAAGGAGATCCTCCGCATTGGTTACGGCCAGCTCCAGAAGGTGTTTCTTGTCCCCTCTGCGCGGGTGCTCGATCAACACACGGCGACCTGCCAGATCGGAAAGCCACGTGGAAATTGCGAGCATATCCTCGACCTGCTCGGATACAAGGATGCGGGTGGGGATGAAAGGAGACTGATGGTAGTACTGCTTCAGAAAAGCTTCCATGACTTCCTGAGAGGAGCCGTCCCGGTTGTGAATGCGGAATTCCCTGGAATCGGAGAGCCTGCCCCTACGAACGAAAAGGACCACCAGTTGAAAGGCGGATTCTTTCCGCGCCAGTCCGATCACATCCCTGTCTTCCATTCGGGGCGAAACCACGTGCTGGTGCTCGATGACCTTCTCCACGGACTTTATCTGATCTCTGATGCGGGCGGCCTCCTCGAAACGCATTTCCTCCGAGGCCTTATTCATCTTTTCCTTGAGATCCCCCAGCAGCTCCCTGTTGCGTCCTTCCAGAAAAAGAATCACCTCTTTGACCACTTCCCTGTAACCGGTCTCAGGCACCGATTGAGCACACAGCCCGAAGCATCTGTGGAGCTGGTAATTGATGCAGGGTCTCCTGCGGCGGTCCGGCTCCGCGCCCCTGCATTTTCTGAGTTGAAAAGTTCGCTCAATCAGCTTCAGCGTGTTCCGAATCGACTGGGCGGATGAAAAAGGACCAAAATACCTTGCTCCATCCTTTCTGATCCTTCGCACAAGGGTAAGATTCGGGTAGGCCTGCCTGGCATCCAGTCGGAGGGAGAGATACTGCTTGTCGTCTCGCAGAATAATATTGTAACGGGGCATCCATTTCTTGACGAGATTATCCTCCAGGATGAACGCCTCTTTCTCAGTGGCTGTGAGGATGTAGTCCAGGCTTCTCGCCCGCTCCATCATCATGGCCGTCTTATGAGGGACATCTCCGGAGGCTTTGAAGTAGGAGAGGACCCGCTTTTTCAGGTTCTTGGCCTTCCCCACATAGATGATCCGACCTCCGGCATCCTTGAAAAGATACACCCCCGGTCCTTCGGGCAGGGTCTTCCGAAGGGCGTCCGGATTGAGTTCGACTCGTGTGGATGTTGCGTCATGAATCATGGAGTGAAATCCTTGCACATCATCAAGCTAAGTGATAGGAAAGACAGGGTCAAGAGGATTGTGGCGCGCACACGTCGCACAACCGCGTGTATGCGGGCTGCGGGAAAGAGAGCAAGTGGATCAGGACTTAAAAATCCTTGTTATCGATGGCGTATCCGCCGATCCCGCTGGGAACGAGAGACGGCTCAAAGAGATGGGCTACGCCCGCACGCGGACGATAGGTCCGGACAAGTCTCTCCTCGAAATCGAGTCGCTTTCCCCGGATGTGACGATCGTGGGTTCCTCCCTCAGCCCTGAGCAGCGCTATGAATCCATCCGCAAGCTGAAGATCGTCGACATCCTGGCGCCCGTCCTGGTTCTACCCGGTCCCGACACCCCGCAGGAAGAGGATCTCCCGGCCGGATTCCACGGGATCTTCAGTTTCAGCCCCGATGCCGACAGACTTGAGATTTCCACCCGAATCGAGGAGTCCCTGAAAAGCAGAAGTGATTGCGCGGTACTGCCCGATCTTCCGGTTCTCGTCGGGCGGACCCCCAAGATCCACACGATACGCGATCGAATCCACAGGGTCTCGGACAAGGATGTCACGGTATTGATCGAGGGGGAGACCGGCACCGGAAAAGAGATCGTCGCTCATTGCATTCATTATTTCTCCCTGAGAAGAAAAGGGCCTTTGATCAAGATCAGCTGCGGGAATCTGCCTGATCAACTGCTGGAGAGCGAGGTTTTCGGATACCAGAAAGGGGCGTTCACTGATGCCCGTAGAAACAAGCCCGGCAGGCTGGAACTCGCAGACAACGGCACGCTGTTCCTGGATGAAGTGGGGGACCTTTCGCTCTTTCTTCAGGTCAAGTTCCTTCAGATTTTTGAGGACCGGGCTTTTTCCAGGCTGGGCGCCGTTGATGAGAAAGTGATCGATGCAAGGGTTGTCGCCGCCACAAATTTCGATCTGGCAAAGAAGGTGAAAGAAGGTGAGTTCAGGCGCGACCTTTTCTATCGGTTGAATGTAGTCCACATCAGGACCCCTCCCCTGAGAGAGAGGAAGGAAGATATCCCCCTGCTTGCCGAGTATTTTCTGAAAAGGTACTGTTCGCTCATCAAGAAGGAACCTGTGAAGCTTCCGGCCGAAATCCTTGAGCGATTCCATTCCTACCGCTGGCCCGGGAATGTGAGAGAGCTCGAGAATATGGTGAAAAGGGCAATCGTGCTGCGCAGCTGGGATTTTGTCGAGCAGGAGATGCTTTCCGGAGAGAAGGGGGCGGCAGCGCGAAACGGGTCTCCTTCTCCGGATTCCGGATGTACCCCGGACCTCGGAGGGCTGACACGGCATCTGGGGGAGGAGAACCCTTCGCTCAGGGAAATTACGCGGGCCTATGTTTCAGAAATCGAGAGAAAGGCGATTCTCGATGCCCTCGATGTGGTTCGGTGGAATCGGAAGAGGGCCGCCGGCCTTCTGGGGATCAGCTACAAGACCGTCTGCAACAGGATCAAGGATCTGGGTATCCGGGCCGTATAGGCCCTCCCGGTGTGAAGTTCCATCACTCGTAACATTAGTTCTCACTAAACCCTTCACCTCTGGTGGAGGACCCGGAGAGGTTCTACCGATCCGGGGTGAGGGGGGACGCTTGAAAATTCGAATATCGAATATCGAAATTCGAAACGAACAGATCCAAATCCGAATTTTCAAAAGAGAAAAACTGGAGCAGGTAAACCTCTCATAAGTTGCCGTTTTGGTCATTTGAAATTGTTTCGGATTTCGTGCTTCGGATTTCGAATTTGTTTAAAGAACACGTTTTCGGCATCCTCTCCCATCTCCCAAATTGACAGAATTATTCATAGGTTGACCCTCACTACGTTGACAATCCGGCTACAGTATGCCAGAAATGCCGAATGGAACACCATTTCATCGGAAACGCCCCATCCATTTGCAAAATACGAGAGCTGATCAAACTGGTTTCCAATACCTCGTTCAGTGTCCTGATCAGCGGGGAAACCGGCACCGGCAAGGAAGTGGTAGCCCGATTGCTCCACTACTCATCCTGCAGAAGGAGGGAAAGGTTCATCAAGGTGAACTGCGCTGCGCTCCCGCTGACCTTGCTCGAGAGCGAGCTCTTCGGCTACGAGAAGGGGGCGTTCACCGGGGCCGACAAATCCAAACCCGGCAAATTCGAGCTGGCCTCCGACGGTGTTATCTTCCTTGACGAGATCGGAGATATGCCCATTCTCCTCCAGGCCAAGCTGTTGGAGGTGATCCAGTGCGGCAAATTCGTGCGGCTTGGCGGGACAACGGATGTCACGGTCAATACGTGGGTGATATCATCCACCAATCACAACCTTCAGGATGATATCAGGAAATCTCTGTTCAGAGAAGATCTCTACTATCGCTTGAATGTAATCAACATTCAGATCCCGCCCCTGCGCGAGAGGAGAGAGGATATCGGCCTTCTGGTCAACCATTTTCTGGAGAGGTATGGTCGTGAGTTGAAGTTATCCCGTTATCCCCTCCTTTCGGATGAGATGAACAGGGTGTTCATGACTTATCCTTGGCCAGGCAACGTGAGAGAATTGTCGAGCACGGTTTTGAGGTTCCTGATCGGGGAACCGCCCGAGGTCATCTGTTCCGAGATGGAGACCGGCATGAAAGAAGAGGGGGATTCTCCTGCCGATGAGCGGGAGAAACCTGTTCCGATCGGCGATCGGCCCGCTTCCCCGACTCTGCTGGAGATAAAGGCCAGGGCAACCAAGAACATCGAAAGACAGGCTATTCTCCGGGCGCTGAAGAATACCGGGTGGAAGAAGAGAGCGGCAGCCAGGATGCTCAGGATCAGCCACAAGGCCCTTTACTACAAAATGGAAAATCTCGGCATCAGGAGGGAAGAAGACGGAGCAAGATCACGAAAAGGAGACTGGATTGAACATTGAGAAAGGAGCGGTAAGACCATGAGAGCACCCATCGCAATTGCGCCAGGAATCGTCGTTGTATTGAGTCTCTTCACTTTCTTCTCGCCTGCTCTTGCACAGAAGTACACCTTGACGCCGTCGCTGTCCGTGAGCGAGACCTATGATGACAACATCTATCTGGATCCTCAGGACGAGCAATCGGATTACATCACGGCCATTTCCCCGGGAATATCCCTGAATATGGAGTCTCCACGGAGTGAACTCCTGCTCAGCTATGTTCCTTCTTTTGTTTTCTACGGCAAGAACAGCGAGGAAAATACAATCAGACACCTTGGAAGCGTAACGTATCGGCAGGACATCGAACAGCACCTGAAGTTTGAGTTTACCGACACGTATGTCAGGTCGGAGGAACCCTTGGAGACCACCGAGGGAATCGAGACTGTTCGAAGGACAAGGAACCCTTATCAGCGGAATACGGGGGAAGCGAGAATGTCCTATCTGTTCGGCCCTGAGGATTCGTTCACCGCCGGATATCGCAACGACCTCCTGATCAACGAAGACCCCTCTCTGGAAGACGGAACCATCCATGAACCCTTTGCCGACTTCATCAAGTGGTTCGACAAGCGACATGGGATGGGCCTCTCCTACAGATATTCGGTGGGAGACTTTGATCGGGACGACGACGGACCCACATCGGATTACACCGGCCATGACCCCGCGATAAGATATTTGCACCGTGTTGACCCGCAACTCTCGGGCTATTTGAGTTATGCGTATACCACGCGGGACTTCGATAACACCATCTTCAGAGAGGACTACGATGTCCACACCGCAATGGTCGGCGTTGAAAAGCTGTTCAGCGCCCAGACCTCGCTCACGGCAGCAGTCGGGTATTTCATCCAGGAGCCGGAAAGGTCTGATAATGAAAGCGGGCTCGCGTATAATGTAATCTTTAGACAAGCGTATCAGAGGGGCCGCTTTCTTGTTGGAGTGGCCGGCGGATGGGATGAACAATACCTAGAGGCCGAGAATCGGGGTTTTGTGGAATACCGGAGTTACGAGGCAAGCGGAGAATACCAGTTCCTGGAGAAATTAAGCGGTTATGCCGGAGCTCTGTACAGGGAAGATATGTATCAACAGATCGATGTCGATACGGACTCCTGGCGTGCGAATGCCGGTTTAAGGTGGGCTTTCCACCGCTATGTTTCCCTTATGTTTGACTACACCTATTCTACCAGGGACAGCGACGATCCGGACGATGAATACGATGACAACAGGTTCATGGTCGTTTTGACCGGCAGCAAACCGTATGTCTGGCAATGATGGTCTTGAATGAAAACACTCGTAACCGGCACTGCCGGCTTCATCGGCTCCTTTACTGCGGCCCGTCTCTCTGCGAAAGGGGACGCGGTCGTCGGCATTGACAACATCAACTCCTATTATGACGTCGATTTGAAATACGGACGCCTCCGCAAGGACGGCATCGATACGGATCAGGTCGAGAAAGGAACGCCGGTACGGAGCAGGAAGTACAGCGGGTATCGCTTCAGGAAAATGGACCTTGAAGACCGGAGAGAGATTGAACAGTTGTTCTCCGAAGAGCGATTCGACCGGGTCTGCCACCTTGCCGCGCAGGCAGGAGTCAGGTACTCCCTGACCAATCCTCATTCCTATATTGACGCGAATGTCCGCGGATTTCTGAACATCCTGGAAGCCTGTCGTAATCATGGCATAAAGCATCTGGTCTATGCTTCTTCGAGCTCGGTGTACGGTCTGAACGAGAAGTTCCCTTTCTCGACCCGGGACAATGTCGATCACCCCGTCTCCCTCTATGCCGCCACAAAAAAGGCCAATGAACTGATGGCGCATACTTACAGCCATCTGTTCAAAATCCCCACAACCGGCCTCAGGTTCTTCACCGTGTACGGCCCCTGGGGGAGACCGGACATGGCCCTTTTTCTCTTCACAAAAGCGATTCTGGAAGGAAAATCGATCGATGTCTACAACCAGGGAAACATGAAACGGGATTTCACCTTCATCGACGACATCGTGACCGGAGTTGTCAAGGTGCTGGACAAACCTCCGGCCGGGGAGCCGTCCTGGAGCGGTGAGCGGCCCGATCCTTCCAGATCCGCGGCGCCTTACAGGATCTACAACATTGGAAACAGCTCGCCTGTCGGTCTGATGGAATTCATCGGCGCCATCGAAGATGCGCTCGGCAAAAAGGCGAAGAAGAATTTTCTCCCCATGCAGCCCGGCGACGTCCCCGCAACATGGGCGGATGTGGACGACCTGGTGAAGGATTTCGGCTACTCTCCGGGTGTTGCGGTTCAGGAAGGGGTGAGGAAGTTCGTGAAGTGGTATCTGGAGTATTACGGGAAGAGGAAGTAGCGCAGGATTCAAGATCCACGATGCAGGATCCAGGATCAGCAGGTAGAAGGGAAGAAGTCCGCTATTTCGGTTAAGTGCGTAGGATGGGTAGAGCGCAGCGAACCCATCTTTTGGTCCGGAGGGGTTTTGTTCAAGGGATTTCATCTTATAGCAGCATTGGTTGCAGCCTGCATGCTCTTGGCGTGCGCGGGCAAGAGAACGCCGGCCGTTGCTCCCGCCGTGCCCTTGCAGCCTCCAGGTCCTGTGGGAGCGGGCCAAATTCTCGATGTCAAAGCCGGCGGGCCGATCCTTTTTGACGATCTCATCCATTCCCTGGCGTCAAAGGACGTCGTCTTTGTCGGTGAGATCCACGACAACCCTGCCCACCATCTTATACAGACACAGATCCTGCAGGCCCTCTTGAACCGGTGGGGCGCGAATGCGGTCATAGGCATGGAGTTCTTCCCCAGACCGGTGCAGGAGCATCTGGACAGGTACATAAGAGGGGAGTTGACCGAATCGGAGTTCCTGGGCGCCGTGGACTGGCAGAAATTGTGGGGGTACCCCTATTACCTCTACCGACCGCTCATGCTGGCGGCAAGAGAGAGATTCATCAGGATCCTGGCGATCAATGCGCCTCAGGAAATCGTGAAAAAGGTGGCGCGGCAAGGGCTCGAAAACCTCACCGGTGAAGAGCGGGCACAGATCGCACGGGACATCGATCTCGGCAATGAACCTCATCGTGAATTCGTCCGGAAGGTTTTCGGTGAACATGCCCATTCGGATCTGAAGAGTTTCGATCGCTTCTATGAGGCTCAGGCTGTATGGGAAGAGACCATGGCGGAGACCATTTCCCTTCATCTCGGACCCAAAGGGAAAAAGATGGTCGTTTTTGCGGGAAACGGTCACATCATTCACAAGTTCGGGGTTCCCGACCGAACCGCGAACCGCATCCCCGTCTCGACGGCAACCGTGGTCCCATACCTCGCGGGGGACCATGCAGATGTAGAGGGTCTTGCTGACTACATCTGGTTCACTCCCGGTCATCCCCGGTCAAGGCCATGATCGCGGTGACGTGTCCTTGGTAAAAGCGCAACGCCATCCGGCCGCAAGCGCGCTCCTGACGAATCATGAAAGTCATCTTTGGGTTCACTGGATGAACACGGTACCTGAGTACAAATTCTGCCCGGTCTGCGGCGGGAGTCTGAACGCTTCTGTCTTGAAGTCCGGCGAACCTGCCCGGCTGGTGTGCTCCTCATGCAGGTTCGTTTTTTATCAGGACCCAAAACTTGCGGCCTGTTCGATTGTAGAGGTGGACCGCAGGATTATCTTGCTCCAGCGGTCGGTCCAGCCGCAGAAAGGCAAATGGGTCATGCCCGGCGGGTTTGTGGACAGGGGAGAAGAGGTGAAGGCCGCAGCCATGCGGGAGACGGAAGAGGAGTGCGGGATCAAGACGAGAATCAAGGATCTCCTCGGCATCTATTCCTACCCGGGAAGGCTCGTGGTCGTATCCGTCTATGTGGCAGAGTATGTGTCCGGGGCACTCCGAGCGGCTGACGAAAGCATGGACATGATGCTCGTCGCTCCTGAGGAGATTCCCTGGAATGATCTCGCGTTCCCGAGCACGGTCGACGCACTGAAGGATTATGTCGCAAGAGAAAAGACGAATTCATTAAACCGCGAAGACGCGAAGGATGCCAAGAAAGAGCAATGATTTGTTTTTCACCTGCCGGAGCTTCCGGCAGGTGAAAAACAAATTGGTTTCTTTGCGCACTTTGCGCCTTTGAGGTTCAAGACCCTGATCATTGAACATCCAGGAGAGTATTGAAATGACTGCGATTCGACCAGAGAAGATCCGGCAACTCAGCGCAAAAGAGCTGGACTCCATCATGAGAAGATCCATGGAAGACATCTCGTCAATCCATGAATACGTCCTGAATATCGTGAGAGACGTAAGAGAGCGCGGCGACCGGGCTCTGTTGGACGCAAACAAGGAATTCAAGAAGTCGATTACGGTGCGGGATTTAAAGGCAACCCCTGAAGAGATCAGGAAGGCCTACCGGAAAGTAGATCCCGGTCTGGTAAAGGCATTGAACAAAGCCGCGGAAAATATCCGTCGTTTCCACGAGGCCCAGGTCGGGCGGGAGATGTGGTCCATCGAGGTATCAGAGGGTGTCCTGGCAGGGAGACTCAGAAGGGCGATGGATCGCGTGGGGTGTTATATCCCCGGAGGAAGGGCGGCCTACCCCAGCACCGTTCTCATGACCGTGATTCCTGCAAAGGTAGCGGGGGTTCAGCAGGTCGTCATCACTACTCCTGCCGGCAAGGGCATGAGCGTGTCGCCGGCAACCCTGGTAGCGGCCGACGTGGCGGGATGCGACGCGATTTTCAAAGTAGGGGGTCCCTGGGGGATAGCCGGACTCGCTTATGGCACAAGGACTTTACCGAAGGTTGACAAGATCGTCGGTCCTGGAAACAAATATGTGACTGCTGCGAAGATGATAGTCTTCGGAAAAGTGGACATCGACTCGCCTGCGGGCCCAAGCGAGGCCCTCATTCTTGCTGATGATTCCGGGGATGCGGAATGGATAGCACTGGATTTCCTGACCCAGATCGAGCATGATCCCGATTCCGCGGCCGTGCTGGTGACAACTTCCGAGAAACTGGCCGAACAGGTTTGCCGCTCCATCAACAGGGGATACAAATCCCTCCCCCGCAAGGAGATTCTGGAAACCTCCCTCAAACGCCATTCCCGCGTGTTGACAGCCGGGGACATGGACGAGGCTATCGATTTTGCCAATGAATATGCTCCGGAGCATCTTCAGATCCTGACGAGGGACCCTTTTATGACCCTGAACAGGATCAGGCATGCAGGATCCATTTTCCTCGGCCCCTATGCGCCCGTGCCTGCAGGTGATTACGCTTCCGGCACCAATCATGTTCTTCCGACGGGCCAATGCGCCCGGATGTTTTCGGGCCTTTCCGTTGACGATTACATCAAGAAACCGACTTTTCAGTACCTCAGCAGGCAAGGGTTGGCAGGGCTGAGGGAGACGGTCGTCACGCTGGCGAAATCAGAGGGGCTTCCCCTGCATGCCCGTTCCGTGGAAGCGAGATTCACCCGCCGCCGCTGAAGCTATGGCGGGCAGGCTCCGCCGCCGCTGAAGTTATGGCGGCAGGTCGACTGCCAGACCGGAGTTCTGTTGGATGTCAAGCAGCTGTTCACCTGCTGCGATATAGCTATTTTTCTTGCCTGAGAAACCGTAATACAGTACACAGAACCTATTGAGTTCAGCGATCGGTTTTCAGCAATAGATGCTGTCTAAAGGAAACGTTAAAAGAAGGAACCCGGATTGAATTCACCAGAAGAGGAGGTTGAGAACCATGGCCGAAATTAAAGGGTACAACATGCCGGATGAACTCTACTTTCACCAGGAACACAGCTGGGCGCGGGTCGATGGGAACAAGGTGACCGTCGGCATGAGCGATTTCTTTCGGAAAGAGGCGGGGGATGTCGTTTTTATAGATCTGCCGGATGAAGGGGATGACGTGAGCCAGGGCGAGACCTGCGGCAAAATTCAGTCCAGGAAATGGATCGGCAAGCTTGTGGCCCCTGTTTCCGGAGAAATCACCGCTATTAACGAGGAGCTGGAAGAAGACACCAGCCTGATCAATACCGATCCTTATGGCAAGGGGTGGATCCTGGTGATAGAAGCGGGCGATCTCGAATCGGAACTCGCCAACCTGGTTCATGGCGATGCAGTCGCTCCCTGGATCGAGAGCGAAGTCAAGAGAGCGGAGGACGAGAGGGCTAAGGCATAATCAGTTACTTTGGTTTCTCTGGTTCTTGGGTGAACGACCTGAGAAGCCAAAAAGACTACATCAACAATAAGTAAGGGGCGATGAGTACACGCTGGCGGCTCTTTAGAAACAACACGCGGTCCCTCTCCACGGCAGAGGGGCTCGCGATCGACGACACGCTTCCTCAATCCGTGGCCGACCACAAGGGCATACCCATTCTTCATCTCTATACCTTTGTGCCGTCAGTGATTGTCGGCAAGTACCAGGACATCGAAGCTGCCCTCAGACTCGACCGCTGCAAGGCGAGAGGGATCGAGTTCAACCGAAGAAGCACGGGGGGCGGGACGGTCATCATGGGCCCCGAGATTGTGGCGCTCGGCCTCGGAATCCATGTGGACTGTCCGGGGCTCAGGAATTCGGGTGTCGGCGGGGTGTTCCAATCCATGGGAGAGGTGCTCAGCAAAGCCCTCGAACGGATCGGCGTCTCTTCCCAGTTTCGGGCGAAGAACGACCTGGAGGTGGCCGGCAAGAAAATCGCGGGACTCTCGGCGGCGTCGGAAACAGGAAAGAGTCTGCTTTTCCACACGAGCTTTCTGGTCGATTTTGACGTGGAGCTCATGACGGACATTATGAATACACCCCTCGTCAAGCTCAGCGATAAAGGGTACAACTGCTTCAGCCAACGTATGACCACCCTTCGCGAGGAGGCCGGCCGGGATGTATCGGTGACAAATGCCATGGACATGATCCAAAGCGCGTTCGAGGAGCAGTTCGGCATCTCCTTTGAGGAGGACGGTCCCGACGAATGGGAGAAAAGCACGATAGATCGGTTCATCCGGGAGAGGTACACCAATCCGGAATGGATCTTTTCGCACAAGCATCCCAGGTCCAGAATGGGTGTGGGGCGTCTGAAGACAGGGGGAGGGCTTCTGGAAATCTACTTGTCCCTTTCGGGCGGTTCGATTGAGAACGTCGTGATTACCGGTGATTTCTTTTCCACTTCAGAAGACATCAGTCGTCTTGAAAGTGTGCTCAAATGGACATCGGCCCGGGAGGAAAAAATCAAAGAGAGCATCGGCAAGGTGTGGCGGAGTGACATGATCTACGGTTTGGATGTGGACACCCTCACGAGAGCTATCTTGCTGGCGAAGGAGAACCAGGTGAGACTGTAGTTTTTCTGGTTACTCGATTTTCCAATTTCTCGGGTCTTCGAACCAGACAAACCAAACAAACCAGATGAACCGAATGAACCAAACAAGTCCTGAATATGCAAAAATGAGCCATGCCACGGCCATTTCCCTCGGGCTTATGCATGGCAGGATGTATCGGGGCGCAGTGAACCGGTGTGTGAACCTTCTGGTCCATTACCCGGAAGGCTGTTCTGCAAACTGCGCATATTGCGGTCTGGCCAAGAAACGTCCCGGGACGTACCGGGAGAAGAGTTTCATTCACGTGGATTGGCCCCTCTACTCCATGGCTGAAATCGTAGAGGCAATCAACCGCGCGCCGACGTACGTGAAGCGAACCTGCATCTCCATGATCACCAATGGGAAGTGCAGACAGGACACCCTGGAGATGACTCGCCGGTTGAGATCCGAAACCACGATCCCCATATCTCTCCTGATCAGCCCCACTATTTTGAGCGATCAGGATCTTCATGCGATGAAAGATGCCGGCGCGGACAAGATCGGTGTTGCCGTAGATCTGGCTACGCCGGAACTCTTCGAAAAATTCAGGGGGAGCGGGGTTTCAGGCCCGCATCATTGGGATAAATACTGGGAAATCATTACCTCCGCCGTGCAGATCTTCGGGGCCGGCAATGTTGGCGCTCATCTCATGGTCGGCATGGGCGAAACCGAGAAACAGATGGTCTCGATCATGGAGAGACTGAAAAGGATGGGCGTAGTCAACCACCTCTTTTCGTTCTTTGCCGAAAAAGGATCGCGGCTCGCTGACCGGCCCCAGCCCCCATGGTCGTCGTATCTCAGGATTCAACTGGCCAGGTTCCTTATGGAGGAGGGGATTTGCGTTTCTGAAAAGATGGATTTCGATTCCAGAGGCCGAATCGCATCCTTTGGGGTGGAACGGGAACGGCTGGACCAGGTCGTGAGTGCAGGAATCCCCTTCATGACAACCGGATGCCTCGGCTCGGATTGCCAGGTTGCCTGCAACCGCCCCTTCGGCAACTGCCTGCCGGACGAGAAACAGTGGAACTACCCCTATCCTCCCAACGAGGAAGAACTGACCCTTATCAGGGAAAACCTGTTCAAGATCGATTGACCCCAAAAAACCTTTGACAATTAACCATCAAGCTATAGTATACTTACGATTTGCGGTTGGGCCGTTAGCTCAGTTGGTAGAGCAGCGGACTTTTAATCCGTTGGTCGTGGGTTCGACTCCCGCACGGCCCATCAATCATGTGTACGCCTGTCGGGAGTTCGATTCTCTCACGGTCGATCAAACTCAGCGTCCCCATCGTCTAGCCAGGTCCAGGACACCGGCCTTTCACGTCGGCAACACGAGTTCAAATCTCGTTGGGGACGCCACCTTCGCGTATAATCTCGCACACCTCCACAGCGCAGTGTCCCCATATTTCCAACTCAGTGCCCGGCATAAACCGGCACCTTGCTGAACATTCCATACCATTCGGAATAGCGCAGGACGTAGTTATAGCCGCATACCCACCTGATCTCCCTCTTCTTCAGTTTTTCAAGAATTCTTTTCCCTCCCTCGATAGTGCCGCCCGCGGGTCCGAAGGGGTTGTAGACCATCCGCGTTTCTTCGACAAAAACGTAATCGCAGATGAAGAGACAATCCTCGAAGAAGTAGATGGTAAAGCCCGGCGTATGGCCGTCGACCGGACAGGCCTCGATTCCTTCTTCCACCCAGTCCTTTTCGAAACGGGTATCAAATGGGAATGCTTGGCATATCCCGGGCTTCGAATCGAGGTCGTGGATCCGTACTTCCGCTCCGAAAAGATCACGATACTGGTTTGAGGCACCGAGGAAATGATGGTGGGTAAAAGAAATGACCGCCGCCGGTCTTACCCTTTTGTCGAAGCAGGAGGGGCAATCGATCATGAATACTTTTCCGATCGTCTCGATGCGGTAAGCGGCGTGCTCGAATCCGAGGGCCGGGGTCGAGTTCAACCGTGAGACCCTTTTGGTCACGGGGGTTTGTTGCACCTCGTATCGGGCTGAACACTGTTCAGAGGTCAGGAAGGTCTTCTTGGACGCCCCGCAAAAGGGGCAGTGCTCCGGAAGACCCCCAATAACGTTGAAGCCGCAAACCGTGCACACGTACTGCTCAACGGGCATGATTCAACCCCCGCCTATTCGCGGCACTGGCAGGTCCTCCTTCATGAGCCGCTCTCCTCAGGCATTCAGGGGATTTCCCCTATATTGTGCCGCTTCGCTGAGGAGAACGCCCAGTGGGCAAATCCAGGTTGGGTTGGGAAGATCAGATCCATCCATATGGTCCAGGGGAGTGCCGGCTCCAAAGGCAAGGGAGCGCCATTCCCTTTATCGGCATAGAAGATATCAACGATGTGACTGCATCAATAGTGTCCACACCCACTTTTCCGCCTGATAAAGCTGTATCCCTTTCCACCGGTTGTTGCCACCATTCCGAGTGAACCGGGGGTAAGAATACAGAGGCTGAACAAGGTATGCCGGATTCACTCGTGTGTGTCTCAGCACGACCCGGCCTTTTTGCAGCCTTCGAGCTGTTCTGACGTTTGTGCAATTTGTGCAGAACGCCCCCTATTTTGCATACAGCGGCCATCTTCTTTCTTCGGGGGCCACCTATCCATTTGAACTCGTAAAAATAGCTGAGTTGGGGGGAAGAGCAGATATTCGAAACACGGACTTAGGACTCACCAATGGTAATCGCCTCCGCCTCTGTATCGAGCGTTCAGCTTTTCTTTATCTTTGTCCACGGGCCACCCTTGGGCCAGAACGTGTCTAGATGCTTGTCCTGCCGAACAGACTCTATAATCGGCATCAGGAAAGCTGATACCTCGCCGATGACGGGATCGATGTCTTCGGATCCAAACTCCGGTTTGGACTTTCTCACGAATGCCCGCCACTGGATACGCTTCTGGACATCCTTTCGGAATTCATCCGTGAACGCCATCGGCAATCCGCTGGGTACCGGTGATGAGCGCCGTTGGAAGGTGTTGTGAACAGCATCGCATAGAGTCCGACCTTCGAATTCGAACTTCCGGCTTAACAGCCACACGTCGTAAAAATCCTTCATCCTGCTGTTTGCCATGCCGAGGCGCACGATGGCCTCCAACTTCTCAGCCACCATGGTATACCTGGGATAGGCCAACAGTGAAGGGGCCGGTGCGTCCAACAACGTGGGAAACACTACCCTTTTCGGTCCGGGTGTAATTACATCGCCGAAACCGATATCGAACTGCAGAGGGATGCGGGCTTGATGGAGCAAACCCATTAGAGTCACCCTGATGCCGTCATACGCCTGCTCTTCACGAATGGGTACAGCTCTGACGCTTTCGGGCATGAATCGAATGCCATCGAGGTCATCAGAAACTGCATCGCACAACCCTCGAAAAACCTCTGTCATATCTCCGGCATCAGCGGCTCCAAATGCCATCAGGTCCGCATCTTTGGTGACTCTGTAATTCTGTCCTGACCAAGCGAGAAACAAACTGGCGCCCTTCAGGACAAATCTTTCTGCGTGCGGGGATATGCTCAGACGGTAGAGCAACCGTTCAGTGCCGTAGCGTAACAGAAGGAGATTAAAATCTTCGCCATGAGCCTTCGCACGGCTTAAGAGCCGTTGAAAAACGGAATGAGGAGTATTTCGTTTTTTGGACGGACTCATGAAACCGCCTCCAGATAGGGGCGTATCACATTGGCCACGCGGCAAACCTTAGAGGCTTCCCATAGCTCATCCATGGTAGCTTTTCGGCTGCCCCAGGTTTCTTTGAGGGCTTCCAGCGCAACGTCCAGTCCTATCTTGTTGCGGAACTTAAAACAATCGGCAACCGTCTTGGCCGGGCTGTATACATGCACCACCACACGGTCTACTTCGTGTTCTTCGACACCGAAGCTAAAGGCATTACCGGTAAGCCGCACAATCTCAATGGGAGGATAGCTAAACGTCGGTTCCCACTTCCCGCTCCCAATGGCGATCCAAACCCGATTCGCAGTTTGGGTGGTAAGATTGTGAAACTGAAGGGCCGATATCAAGCAGATCACTGCTTCCGGAACCCTCTTGGCGACTTCCGCGAGTGAAAGGGATTCGCTGCCTTGCACCCCTGGCATGGCATATAGGCCACGCCCCACCCGAGCCAGGTCTCCCTTTCTATAAAGCCTCAAAAGGTATTCTCTGGGTATCCCAACCGCTTCTACGTCCCGAGGACGGATGAGCCCCATCCGTTCCGCAAGTTGCAAGATCTTTCGATTTCGATCCATTAACCCCCTCGTGTGTCATATTCTTAGTTATTATAGATAAACACCAAGGAAATGCAACAAACGGTTTCTGGCGGTCGACATCCGGTGCGGCAAATGACCGGTAACGGTGCCCGAGATGAAGTCGTGGTTGGATCTCTACACCGATTCAGTGAAGAAACAGCGAAAATCGTACCGAAACCCTGGTCTATCGTCAGGGTATTCCCAAGAATCCGTGCTTCCGTTAATGCGTGTGCGTGGGAAACGCCCGTGACTTATGGACTTATGAGCAGTCCTTTGATGGCGAGAAGCGGATATGTCAATAATTCACGGACGCTTTCCTCACACTTTCCAGGGTCCACCTGGTGACCACTTAAGGTAGAATCTCTGGTTTTCTTCATATGCTTGAACCATGGGGAGCAAGAATCCCCGGAGTGCATTGAGAAGCAGTCCGAGATCTTCTGGGGCACCGGTAAGCGGCCCTTTTCCAAGAAATGCCGACCACTGCCTTTTCTTTTCAGGCCGAGATGCAAAGGCATCTGAGAACATCTCTGCCTCAGATCGTATCCCCGTCCTCCTCCTCTTGCACGTTGCGACGATCGCCTCTTGCAACACGCGACCATCGAATGGACAGGTTTGGCTCAAGAACCAGATATCATAGAAGTCCTTCATCCTGCTGTTCAAATCAGCAAGATCCAGCGCCGCCTCGAATTTTTCGGCAATGACCGTTTCCGGTGTGTAACCGAAGATGACCGGCGGCTCTGCGTCCAAAAGGGCGGGAAATACCATTTCCACAGGATCAGGAACGATCCTGTCTCCAAACCCGATATCGATCTGCATGGGGATGCGGGCTTTGCCCAGCCATGCGGAGAACTTCAATCTCATCCCGGGATAGTCGGACTCGGGTGCGAGGGCTTCGTAGGTCATTCCTGAGAAGTCATAAACCATACCATCCGGAAAGACGGTCTCGCCAATCGTGCGAATGATCTGGGACACGGCATCGGGATCGTGTGGCATACGGGCAAGAAGATCGATGTCTCTCGTGGGTCTTGCCTGAGGCAGCCCTTTGGCCAGCAGCAGCAGTCCGCCCTTTAGCAAGAAGTGCTGTTTGTTGGGTGACTTTGAAAGCCGAAAGAGGAACCGCTCAAGGGCATATTGAACGAGCACCTCGTCATAAGGCTTCCCTGTCCCATGAGCCAGGTTCAATAGCCGGGCTTTGACGGATGCGGCCATGTTTTTGATCCCGGCTTTGGTCATGCGGTCATGGCCTCCAGGTAGGGTGTAACGAGCTTCTCAGCCCCGCAGATTTTTGCATACTTCATCAGAAGAGCAGGGCTCGAATCGGAGCGCTTCAGGTATGCCCTTGTGGCCTCCAGGGTAACATCCAGCCCCACTGCCTTCCGCCACCGAAAGCAGTCAATGATGGTTTTGGGGGCGTCATAGACCTGAACGGGCTGATGTGAGATGCGGTGCTTCTCAATGCCGCTCCTGTATGCCTCGCCATTAAAATGAAAGACACGCACCGGCGGATACTCGATCCTGGGCTTCCTCTGCTTTCGCTCCACAGCCAGCCACACGTAGTGAGGGATCTGGGTCGTAAGCTCATGGAAAGCAAGGGAGGACACCAGACATATCACCCCGTTCGGCACCCTTTTGGCGACTTCGGCAAGGCTGACCTCAGCAGGTACTTCCATGTCAGCAAGCTGAAATAGGCCACGGGACACCCCTACGAGAACCCCTTCATCACGAAGCCCGTAGAGCGTCCGTCTATGAATGCCATGGGCAAGGGCCTCGGACGTTCGGACAAGTCCTCCTTTCTTTTTGAAAAGTTCTATCGCTCTTTCAGTAGCAGATTTCATGGCTATAGTGGTACAAAACCGCAGGCAAAATGTCAATTCTGCCGACGGTTATGTACCATCTGATCAGCACTCGAAAAGCTCATATGAACCGAATCAGCGAGCGCAATCCCCCCTTCGTTATGCGAGGGTTAGCGAGCGAGCCCAACCAGATGAAAAGTCCCGTGAGGTCGAAGACTCCCTGCCGCATTTTGCAGGGATCTTCAATGATCCTCTCAGTCAACACCATCGTCTTGCCGGACCCGGCGACCGAAAGAACGATCATCGGACCCTCCTTGTTGGACACTGCTTGTTGCTGTTGCGGGTTCAGTTCAATTTTCGTCATGAATAAACCTCCCTGTTTTTGGAATGAAAAAGGGACAGCCGGACTGATCCGATCACCCCTCGGTTGATGGTTTGGCCTTCCAAAGGGGTTATTGGTCGATCCGGATGTTCCGGACGATGGGTGATGAGAATAGGTTTCTCACCGATGGTATTGCAGATGGATCAGAAGGCGGATTGAGATAATGTATGGATGCAAGTGGATGGTGTATGTTTATATATGCCTATAGGGAGCCTCCTGAGCTATAGGGGTGGGGGCCTATAATAATTATAAACAACTCGGCTGGCCTCAAGAGGCGGGTGGGACCTGGTTACACACTAAGGGGTGGGCAAAAGGGACGATCATCTTCCAGGAGACCTGATCTCCGGGCTTTGTTCACCTTGACAGGCACGAGGGTGGGCACCTATGATCTCGCCACTGATATCTTGTAAGGAGGCCCTTCATGACATTCACAAAGGACCGGTTGGTTTCCGCTGTTCAGGAAAACCAAGACATTTCCGGGTCCAAAGCATCCTCAGCGATCGAGACCATTCTCGAAGTGATGAAAGGAACCCTTGCGAACGGTGAGGATCTCCTGATCTCGGGTTTCGGGAAGTTTTCTGTCAGGGGCAAGAATGAGAGAAAGGGCAGGAACCCGGCAACAGGAACTCCAATGCCACTGAGGTCCAGGAGAGTGGTGGTGTTCCGATGCTCACCCGTTCTGAAGGGGAAACTGAACGGAGGGGACTGTGGGTGATACCGTCCGACCGGATTGAGTCTCCTTACAGTCTCCGCATCTCGCCGGCCCCAAATCTTTTCCGCCTATGGCTCTCGTGCTGACCCACAATAACGGCTTTGTCTCTGTACCAACGGATGTAGGGCGAAACGATAACCGGGGCAAGTTCGAGCTCGGTCTTTTCCAGTGGTCCTCTCGGATCTGCAGTTGGATCACGCCGGTAGATGACTCTCGGGTCTCTATACTGCCATATAAAGATCGGCCTTCCCTGCCGTTTGATCGGCTTCTTTTTCACTTCTCGGAGGATCGGCCCTCCGAGATGCCGGATCTCCACCCGCTGGGGGCTCACAGAATAAAATGAGAAGGCGAACACGAACCTGGTGCAGCTGATCGTCCGCTTCTGGTAATCCCAGCTCGTGCCCGGTTCGCCCAGTTGGAAAAAGGGTATTTCGGCCAAGTCCCGATCCCCATCAGTCCTTCCCACGTCTGCCTTAACGGAGGTCACGAAGGCTCCCCCGGTGGTGGTCAGGGTGACGAAAAAGTAGCGGTCCTTTCCGGTCGTCACCTCCTCTGTCCAATAGGCGGCCACAGAGAAGACATCGCCAAAGAGGGGTATCCGCTTGTCCGTGGACTCGATCACTATGGCATCGCCTGATCATGATTCCGGCGGCTTCTCGGGGACGAAATGGAGGCCCACGGTCCTAAGGTATGCTGCGGTGTCCGGCTTGACTCTCCAGATGACCCGGTTCTTGGCTCTCCACCATGCCACGAAGGCGGCACAAAGATTGACGAAGGTGCTATCGCTGCTCTTCCTCGCAGCCAGATAGGCTCCTGCCACGGCAGGGGGCACTCCCGGGTCGTCTTTGTAGTCGGAGGCAAGATCCCGAAACAAATCTGATATGGACACGAACCTTCGGATATCAGCGGGTCCATATATGGTGGAGGGGATCGTGGAGGTGGGCACAGGTCTCTGTCCTTGCTAATTGCTCGTAAGCAGGATTCAGGTCAAGGTGGGTCTTCCTGCGATTAGCGGTAAGAGCGGGTGATCAGGCCCTGGTCTCTTCTCCTTCCATTGCCAGCCTGCTTGCATCGACCTGATCAGGAGAGATCTTCTTCACACGTCCTTCCTCCCAGACAATGACAGGTGTGCCGGTTTGGCGAGCAATCTGGATCACTTTCCTGGCGGCCTGCCGGAAGGCGGCATTGGCTTTCGACGTTAACCCAGCGTTCTCATCCTTCATTGTTATACCTCCGCCTTTCGTCTGATTTCTTCAAAGAGCCCGGAATGAGACACTGTCATTTTGCCCGATTCCTCCTGCGCAATAACCTCCGGCGGGAGCTTGGAGGCATTATAGAGCCACCAAGAGTTTAGCAGGGGGCGATACAGCGAAAAGAGGTTTCGGAGACCGGAGTCAAAGCGTCTCCGGATCACCGGCTCAGGAATAGGGTGCCCTCCTTGCGAAACCCTGTTGGCAACACGAGCTACCGCCAAGTCAGCAGACTGAAGCCAAAGGAAAAACAGGAACACTCGGTAGCCGTCGGTCTTCATCCGGTTGAGCAAGGGAACGTAGCTCCTACCCGAGAGGGTTGTTTCGAATCCGAAGTTCTGCCTTGATTTTGTGAGTTCTCTGATCGCGTCAAAAGCAACCGACCTGCACGTACGTTCTGGGTCTCCGGGGCAAAGGGCGATAGTCCGGCAGCGATCAGATCAGCATTCAGGAATTCGCGGCAGTTCACGAACCCGGGCAGGAATTCAGCGGCAAAGGTGGTCTTGCCTGCTCCATTGGGTCCGGCCACCAAATAGACTGAAGGATGATCAACGTCAATCGAATTTATCTTTCCGTCCACGTCAGTTCTCGTTCAATGGAATCTGCCTTCACATCGCCTGAAGTAAGTGCATCCATGTGGTTGAGACCGTCTGTTCTCCCTATACTATTATACGCTAAAGCGAAAAGGGCTTGTGGAACTTTCAAATTGCCTCGGTCACCGGAGGCTGCCTTCAGGCGCAGGCGTGTTTTTTGCTAACTGCTTGTAAGCAGGATTAAAAACTGCGAAATCCTAACAGAATGCCTACATATGTCAAGGCAGTGGGCATTTTCGACCAATTTCCACGGAATTTCGGGGCAATTTTCTGCAGACGTTGTTCGTTTCCGTTGTGACACGGGTGGCAGATTGCCCGGGATTGGTTGAATGCCGGGCACCTTAATGGGCGCGGGTTTGGCAATCACGAACTGCCATCAAGGGTATATTGCCTGGGAAACGCAGCAGACGTGGCAGGGAGCCCGGATCACGCACCCATGGAAAGATGAATTGGGGCAACGATGACGATAATTTCGGACCTGTCCTTATTCCCCACGACCTTCTGAAGCGATTCGGCATCATCCTCAAGGGCACACTTTCTAAGCTGGTCCCTTGTCTTCACGAGCGACTTTCCGCGCAGGTTGATTGCCTCGGCCCAGACGTACTCACAGGATTTCGGATTCACTGCATCGATGAGTTCACCCAGGTGCGGCATCTCGGACGGCAGGATAGGGCAGAGCATACCGTAGGTCCTATAACCGCCATCCTGAAGGACGTGCAGGATCTTCAGCCTCTCCTGACGATCCCCTTCAGATCCAGTTTGGGCATTTCGCTGAGGAGAGGCTCCAGCATGAGGAACTAGACACAGCCATGAATACACGAGTCGTAAATCCCGACATCCGTGCTCTTGGCGTATAGGTGTTTTTCAGCCGCACGATGATGGGTATCCTGTGTCTCTTGGTCGGATAGAATTCAAAGTATTTCCCGGTAGTTGGCAGGCGAATGTAGAATGGCGAGTGCACAAATGGTACCTTTGGGGACGCCAAAAAATTTCCGTTTTCCCGGAAAACCACGATCTCGCCGTCTAGGATCGCCGCCTTCATCCGGAGACCCTCCGCCGCCCCCGCGATCTTCGGTCCATTTCCCTTGAGCCTTGAAAGCGGAGCCATTAAAAAGATTGTACTCTGCCTCTCCTGGGTGTAAAATACGTTTACTTTTCAGTACGTTCGATGCCGTAGCGAAGAGTGTGCGATCCATTCCGCGGCCGCGGACGTTAGTCCACACGGCCGGGTTCTCACCAAATCTTTCGCGTAGGGTTCCGGCTGGATCAGACCCCTGAGGCATCGTAGCCGGCCGGCAACTGCGGGATAACAGGCTGTCGCGGTGCTGCGGGCTTTCCCTTAGACGGAGCCGATTCCCGGACAAATACATGCGGTGTCTCGTCGTCCCTTCCCGTGTGATTGCCGGAGCTCTTCTTCTTTTCATGACGGCCGCGGATGCGGATCAGCAGGTCCCGAACCAATTCCTTCATCTGCTCGGCGTGGGCATTCATCTCCTCGGATGCCGACGCCGACTCCTCTGCGCTGGCGGCGTTCTGTTGGACGACCTTATCCATTTCGGCCACGGCCATGTTCACTTGCTGAATGCCTTGGGCTTGTTCGTTGGATGCAGCGGCGATCTCTTCCACAAGCTCACCGACCTTCGCTGCACTTACCGAGACCTGGCTGAAAGCTTCGTTGGTTTGGGTGACGAGTTCTGACCCGTCCTGGACTTTTTTCACGGTGGACTCGATCAGGGTCGCGGTGTCTTTTGCTGCTTCCGCCGCTCTCATGGCCAGATTTCTTACCTCGCTGGCGACTACCGCAAAACCTGCCCCTGCTTCTCCGGCCCTAGCAGCCTCTACAGCGGCGTTGAGAGCCAGCAGATTGGTCTGAAAAGCGATTTCATCGATGGTCTTGATGATCTTCGAGGTCTCCTCGCTCGCACCCCTGATCTCCTGCATGGACTCGGTCAACTCTCCCATGGATCCGTTGGCCTTTTGTACGACCCCGTTGGCGCTTTTCATAAGCGCGTTCGCTTGATTCGCGTTGTCGGCATTCTGCTTCGTCGTGGCGCTCATCTCCTCCAGCGAGGAGGAGGTCTCCTCAATGGACGAGGCCTGCTCCGAAGCCCCGTCTGCAAGCGATTGGCTGGCCGAGGAGACCTGTTGAGATGCGGAAGCGATGCTCTCGAAGCCGGTCAACACCTCCTCCATGCCACGGACGATGGGCATTGTAACGCCTCTCACGAGGAAGACTGCCAGGAGGACCATGAGCCCGCCGATCACGACCGTGCAAACGACGACCGATGTGGTGATCCTTCGATACGCTGCATTGATCGCCCCGCGGTTTTTGCCTATGAAGAGCATGCCTCCGATTTTCCCCTCGGCATTAACGAGGGGCCAGTAACCGGTGTTGTAGTCCTCGCCCATGATTCGGTTCCTGGCAGTGAACCGCTCCCCGTTGCGCAGCACTTTTTCGATAACCATGGGGTTATCCATCTTGGTCCCCGTGATTCGCTTGTTCTCTTTTTGCAGTGTCGTCGCGACCCGAGTTTCCTGCTGGAAAACCGTGCACTCCACGCCGTACCTCTTCTTGATCGCGTCGACGAAACCGTCGTTGAGGTCGATCCCGGGTGTGACGACGCCGATGATCTTGTCTCCGGCCTTGATGGGGGCCCCGCTTCGGAGAGAGAATTTCACGACCGTTCCTTCCTCCACCGCAACCGTGGACTCCCCTTTCAAAGCCAGCAATACATTGGTTTGATTCAGTAGGCTGTCTCCTGCCTTTTCCGAGTGCCCCCGGGCCAGGACTTCGCCCTTCTCATTCGAGATGGTGACCAACCCAAGTCCGTTTTCCTGCATGAACCGCCTGGCGATCACCCGGAGGTAGACGGTGTCTCCTGTCGTCACGGCGGAGATCACATCGGGACGCATGGCGAAGGAGACGGCAAGCTTCTTTATCTTGTCCATGAGGTCCACCACGAAAGACTCGATGGCCGTGGAGGCAAACGTTATATCCCTCTGGGCCTGCTCATCCATCCCTTTGGTGACGGACATGTAAGAGACCGTGAAGAACGTTCCGCTCACAAGCAGCACCACCAGAATGACCATCCCGACGATCTTGGCCGAAAACGAAGACACTCTTTCCTTCATGGCTGCAATCCTTTCCAATTCCCTTAAGAACTCGCGGCCCCACAGTTCGACCTATCCATCTCGATTCATGTATGATCAAGATTCATGCCAAATGCCCGAGTGATAGCTGTTTTTTCTTTAATCCAGGTTATTTAGCGGCATTCCGGGATTGAGATAGAGACGAGCGGAAAAGCAAGGTGCGTGGAACATTTGACGGAATGGTCGCGTTAAAGGAGTCCAAGAACATTCATCGAATTCTTTCCTGCGCCTCTTGATGCAATTTGACCCACCTCAATCTTTTCAGTATAGTTGCTCAATCCAATTCATTTTTCCTAGAACCTTCAAGCCTCTCAGGGAGTTTTTAGGTGGAGAAACACCTCAAAATGTGCCCACCCGTGTCCTGGGAAAACCGATTACATCCTGTTGGGAAGAACTCTAGCAAACACTCCAGGCTCTTGGTTGTTGTTCCCCAGTATTCCACTATTCCAACATTCCAATATTCCGGATTGTCCGCGCCATAAACCTCACCCCTCCGGGGTGCAATCCGGACCACGGCGTGCACCTGAATGGCAAATGAACTGGAGTTCACCGGGAGTCCGAGTACTTATTGCACAGGGATCGCAGAAATTCCGCAGACGAAGGCAGTTAAGTGGTTACATGTTTGAGGTTTCCCTATCCTCTGAAGGACTGGTAGCCGAGATGAGTTTGACTTCATGTGCAAAAAAGGAGATCAGCTGCAGGGTCACCCGCACCTTGATCAGGTATGTTCGGGAAATGAATGGTTCGCTTGGCGGCCTCCTTGATGGGCTCGAGCTTAATGAATCCTATCTCATGGATACGAACAACTGGGTTTCCCACGCATTCCTGCATATCCTCTATGCAAGAATGATGGAGATTCTAAAGGATAGAAATGCTGTCTACAACATGAACCTGGCAGGCAAGCGATTGCACCCCTTGGGTCTCCTGGACTGGATTGCGCGATTGCTCGGAAATCCAAAATCGATTTATATGCAAGCTCATAAATATAACAGACTTCTCAAGGCCAACGGGGATGTTTTTATACACGATTCGGGGGACTCCTGGGTTCTCCTGGAAGACCGCTATCATGATAGCGGGCAAAAGACGCGTCTTGATTGCGATTACACCAGAGGAGTCCTTGCGGCCATTCCGACTATCTACGATATGCCGCCGGCCGAGGTGGAGGAAATTGAGTGCCAGGTTGCCGCGGAATCTTACGGCATCAGGGTCTGGCCGGATAGGCCGATTTACAGTGCAAAGGGGTGTCTCTACAGAATCCGCTGGAACTCCAAACAAAGGCCGCCGATCTGGAAGCGCATTTTCCAGCAGTACAGCGTCTATCGAAAGGCCATACACGATCTTCAACAAGCCAATCAGGTGTTCCAGGAAAAGTATGACGAAGCAAGGAAGCTGGCATTCGAACTCGAGACGGCCAACCGTCGACTCACGGAGTCAAAGCAGCAGTTGGAAAGCTATATGGCCAAGCTGGAGCTCAGCAACCGAGAGCTACAGGATTTCGCCTTCATCGCTTCCCACGACCTCAGTGAGCCGCTGCGAAAGATTCAGACTTTTGGAACTCTCCTGAAGGAAAAGAAATCTGATCGTCTTGATGAACAGGGGAAGGACTATATTTCCCGGATGACAGGAGCTGCCAACCGCATGCAGGACCTTCTCGATGCCCTCCTCAAGTATTCTAGGGTCGAAACGAAGGGACAGGAATTCAGACCAACGAGCCTTGAGCAGGTTGTTCAGGATGTGACCGGGGATCTCGAGATTAGGACTCGGAAGATCCGAACTCACGTGGAAATCGGGATGCTGCCGCTCGTAGATGGCGATCCTTTCCAGTTGCGGCAGTTGTTTCAGAATCTTATTGCTAATGCGCTCAAATATCACAGCCCGGAGATTTCAACCGTCATCAAAGTGTATGCCGAGGTAAACGAAGGGACTGTACGCATCTTCGTCGAAGACAACGGCATCGGGTTCGACGAAAGATACCTGGAAAAAATTTTCCAGCCTTTTCAGCGCTTGCATGGAAGAAACGAATATCCGGGGACAGGCATCGGGCTTGCCATCTGCAAGAAGATCGTTGAGCGACATCATGGTTTGATCACCGCTAAGAGCAGTCCGGGGAGAGGGTCGACCTTCATCGTGAGCTTGCCCGTGAAACAGCAGTTTATGTGATTTTAGGGGACGTACATCAAAACATAAATTGAGAGCAAGCTGAAAATCTTGTTTTCCTGTCCCATTCATATTCCTGGCTGAACATCCCGGACTATGTCGTGGTAGTGCTAAGCGGTAGGTACGGTTTAAAGCGATGTATGACACCAGATAGGGGGTTGCGAACGGACTTATTTTAATGATCCGGTCACCGGCTAAAATACGTCCGCTTCCCTCCAAGAATGCAGGTGCAACCCCATTCCTCCATCATCCTTTTCCGCGGTACTCTCTCACTCGATTGAAAGGAGATCGATCATGAGAGTATGGCCGGGAAAGGCGTATCCGTTAGGCGCAACATATGACGGGGCGGGGACGAATTTTTCCATCTTTTCAGGAATCGCGGAAAAGGTCGAGCTCTGCCTCTTTGATGATAAAGGCGGCGAAACGCGGGTGGTTCTGCCTGAAGTATCGGCCTTTCAGTGGCACGGTTATCTCCCGGAGGTCGAACCCGGACGGCGATATGGATTCCGGGTGCACGGACCCTGGGCGCCCGATGAAGGACATCGCTGCAACCCTTCCAAACTGCTCCTCGATCCCTATTCAAAGGCCATCGACGGAAATATCCAATGGAATGAAGCGGTCTTCTCCTACCGCTTCAAGGAACCCGAAGGATCGAAGAACGATGATGACAGCGGCCCCTACATGCCGAAATCTGTTGTGATCAATCCTTTCTTCGACTGGTCGACCGATCGATCTCCCCAGGTCCCGCTGAACGAAACCGTTATTTACGAGGTTCATGTCAAGGGATTCACCAAGCAGCATCCCGATATCCCGCCGGAGATGAGGGGAACCTATGCCGGAATTGCCCACCCTGCGGCCATCAAGTACCTGAAGGATTTAGGCATCACGACTGTAGAGCTCCTTCCCGTCCACCAGTTCATCCATGATTCATACCTTGATGAACGGGGATTGCGAAATTACTGGGGATACAACTCCATCGGGTATCTCGCCCCTCATCACGAGTACTCGAGCAGGGGCCGCACGGGCCAGCAGGTCCAGGAATTCAAAGAAATGGTGAGAAACCTGCATGAAGCGGGGATCGAGGTGATTCTGGATGTGGTTTACAACCACACGGCCGAAGGAAACCACCTCGGCCCCACCCTCTGTTTCAGGGGCCTGGACAACGCGGCATATTACCGGCTTGTACAGGACAATCGCCAATTTTATTTCGACTACACCGGCACAGGCAATTCCTTGAACATGCGCCACCCCCACGTGCTTCAGCTCATCATGGATTCGCTACGTTACTGGATCCTGGACATGCATGTGGACGGATTTCGTTTCGACCTGGCATCCACTCTGGCCCGTGAACTCCATGACGTGGATCGGCTCTCCTCGTTTTTCGATCTGGTTCAACAGGATCCTGTAGTGAGCCAGGTAAAGCTCATTGCCGAGCCCTGGGATGTGGGAGAGGGGGGGTACCAGGTGGGAAATTTTCCTCCCCTCTGGTCCGAATGGAACGGCAAGTACCGCGACTGCGCCCGAGACTTCTGGCGAGGAGAGCCCCAGACTCTTCCGGAATTTGCGTACCGGTTTACGGGAAGCTCGGACCTCTATGAGAACACCGGAAGGAAGCCCTATGCGAGCATCAACTTCCTCACTGCGCATGACGGCTTCACTCTTCATGATCTGGTCAGTTACAACGAAAAACACAATGAGGCCAACGGCGAAGACAATCGGGATGGAGAAAGTCACAACCGCTCCTGGAACTGCGGCGAGGAAGGTCCGACAGAGAACCCCGATGTACTGGCGCTCAGGGCCAAACAGAAGCGAAACTTTCTTGCGACCCTTTTCCTCTCCCAGGGCATACCCATGCTCCTGGGGGGCGATGAGATGGGGAGAACTCAGCAGGGCAACAACAATGCCTATTGCCAGGATAATGAGATTTCCTGGTATGACTGGCCTCGCAAAGATGAAGGGCTGATCGAGTATACCTCCAGGCTCATCCAATTTCGCAGGGATCACATGACCTTCAAGCGGCGGCACTGGTTCCTGGGAAGAGCAATCCACGGCAGGATAGAGGATGTGACCTGGTTCACTCCCTCTGGGGAGGAAATGACGGAAGAGAACTGGGAAACCGGTTTTGCCAAGTCAGTGGCCCTTTTTCTGAACGGCAAGGCGATTCCCTTTCCGGACGAAAGGGGTGAACAGGTGGTGGACGACTCCTTTCTTGTTCTTATTAACGCCCATCACGAGCAGATCCCCTTCACCCTCCCCGGACACAACTGGGGCAAACGATGGATAAAAGTAATTGATACGGCTCACGACGGCTTTCCTGAAGAGGAGGAGTTCCATGATGCCGGCTCCACTTTCACCGCCGAGAGCCGATCACTGGTGCTCCTGATGCAGAACGAATGATTGAAGATGAGTGTCGAACGTCGAACGTTGACAATCTCGTAAGAAGTCGTCATTCAGGCGCAGGCCGGAATCCAGATATTCTGCAAGGACTCGAAAACACTGGATCCCGGCCTTCGCCGGGATGACGAAAAAAGAGTATTTTCGACTTTTTACAAGACCATCAACATTGAATGAAAATAAGACCAAGCATGGAGGGGTACAAGGGAGGATGGGGTAGCTACAAACTCTGTGTGGCAGGTTTCAGGTGTCGGGTGTCAGAGCTTGCCGAGATCGGCATGAACGGAAGGGGTGTAGTTATACAGAACAAAAAATCCTGTTGATCCTGTTATCCTGTCTAAGGTTCGACGTTTGATGTTCGTTCCTAATATGGTGCAGGGAACTCAACTTCCTTGATATACTTCTCCGATATCGTTTCCCCGTCGGTCGTGAAAAAAAGACTCACATCCCCCCTTCTCATTTTCTTCTCTTCCTGGGTCTCTAACCCCATCTGGTGCAGCACCCATGGCGGAACGGAGGTGCGCCTCTCCCCTTCGGTCACAACCGTTTCCAGGTAAACCGGATGCTGCCACATTCGGAATAGAACTCTGAGAACATCCTTCATTTCATCAAGCCTGAGATCGGCGCCCTCATGCCGGTGAACCAGATAGAGCCCTCTCCCCCTGTGAGGTCTCTCGGCAGGTCCCCCATATCGTCCATCGACAACCTCGATCACGGGTTCTCCCTGATTGAAGAGGAGATACATGAGTTTTCGCTTGATGCTTTCGAAATCGGCCTTGTCAACCCCCCAATGGTCGGCGGGAACTCCTCCCCCTCCCTGTTTGTAGCTGAAGAAAGGGATCTTTTCGAAGAGGTCGCGGGTGAAGAATTCATGAATCAAGGCATGATCGTTGATTCTCCTTCTGACCTCGAAGATCTTCTCTCTGCCGTTTCCCAGTTCGACCTTTCCCGGATGCTTTCTGGCGAGCCTGAAAAATACATCGGGAATGGGCTCGGAGATCCTCGGAAGAATGCCTTTTTCCCACGATCTTTTTATGGCGAGGAGGCTCTCCTGCCATTTCAAATCTTTTGCGATCTCCTGCTCCAGTTCCGGTTTGGTGTTGGTGTCACTTTCCTTTTTTATCTTGAGGTAGACTTCCCGGCAGACTTGATAGTCGCACCACCACTTTACGATCTTTTCGCGGCTGAAAAGGTCTTTTGGAAAACCGCTCAACCCTTTCTCGCAAGCGTTTTTGAAACTGCACCATTCGGTCCATCTTTCTGCGACCACTCCGCGTGTCTCCTCAAAGATATTCTTGAAGACCACGAAATCGTCCCACTGGTTCTTCCTGTCAAGATAGGGGCTGCATTCTTCCCAGAGCAGTCCATGCCTCCCGGTATCCCACCGGTACTCAATATCCCTGTAAATCATCAGTCCCAGTTTATACGGATTGAGCCCGGGACTCCCGAGGGTTCCGGCATTGTGTTGCGCATAGTCCACAATTTCCTCGGGAGGAGCGAGCCCTCTTTTCACCATCAACTCCGAGTGCCAGTAGGCGGCCCATCCTTCGTTTGCTATTTTTGTCATCCTTTGAGGAAGGAAGTAGTAGCTTTCCTGTCTGAAGATGTCGAGGATATCCCTTTGCCACTCCTCCATTGGGGCGAATCTCAGAAGAAACAGGAGGATATCCCTCACCGGTTTGGCGGGAAACGTGAGTCCCTTTCGTATCTCGCTAGCCCGCTCCTGCCTGTTTTTCAAAGCCTCCCTCTGCGCTTTGATCCACTCCCGGGGATTGAGGAAATCATCCAGATAGTCCAGGTCCGATCGAAAACGAAAGAGGTCTTCCCCTTTCTTGAAATCTTTCCCGTGATCGTTTTTCTTTCCCTTGGCTTTTGACGCGTAGGGGACCCTTGCATCGATCAGATTCTCGATCTTCATGCAATCGGTCAGGAAATCGTCGACCGCCTGTTCGCCATGCTCTTTTCTGTATCCGTCAATCCGCTCGCTCGCGGCACGGGAGGTGGCAAGCATGTTGCGGTCGGATCGCTTAAACCACGCGTTGTTCTTGAAAAAATCCACATGGGCACAGACGTGGGCCATCACCAGTTTCTGGTCCACCAGTTTATTCTCTTCCAGGAGGTACGCAATGGACGGATTCGTATTGATGACCATCTCATATATCTTGCTGAGGCCATAACTGAAGCTCTTCCTCATTTTCACGTATTCTTCGCCATATTTCCAATGGGAGAAGTGGTCCGGAAGACCATGATAGCTTGCCACTTCGGCGATGGTGTCCCAGTCCAGCACGTCGAAGATGATGGGAAAGAAATCGAGACCATTCCTTCGGGCAACGGCCTGAATAACCGTCTGCCATGTTTTCAGTTCGTTGCTGAACAACGTCATAAATGATTGTTTCTCCTTCCAAAGAACTTCTCCAAGGCCAGCCATGCGTCTTCTCTCTGCTTGACGCCCAGGTAAACGACCCTCCCGTCGTACCTGAATTCCTGCTCGAGATACCTCCCGAAGAAGCCGGGCTCGGAGAAACCTTCCGAGGGGCCTCCCGTGTACCATGATCTCCAGCTTGGCTTGACCTCTCCATAACTGTACTGGTTGCTGAAAGGAAGGATCCGTTCTCGAATGAGTTTAAGTGTTTCCCCGTTGTCTTCCTCCCAGTTCATGCCATCAGAAAAATAGATGGGGTAGATGTTCCAGTCTTCTTTGGGATACCGATCCTCCACAATGTTGACCAGCAATCGATGGGCACTTGAAATCTTCGTTCCGCCATAGCTATCCCGGGACAGAAATTCCTCCTGGCTTTTCATCTCGTCGGCTTCGACGTGGTGAACGATGTACACACACTCCAGCTCATCGTATTGTCGTGCGAGCAGACCTTCGGTGAAGAAGCAGAAATAGGAGATGATCTCCCGTTCCTCGTCCGAGACGGACCCCGAGATGTCCCTCATGAAAACGAGAAGGGCGTTATTCTGTGGAGTGGGAGTGGGTTTGGGCGAACGGAAGGACTTGTCCTCGCTTGTGGGGATGATCTTCGGATCCAGCGGGTCGTAAGTTCCTCCCGCGAGTTGCCGCTGTAGAGCCTTCTTGTAAAGCCCCCTGGGGCCTCTCTTGATAATCAGGGACTCGGGCCCGGTCCTTCTCGCAGAGGTCCACCTCTGCTCCTCCGACTCAATGGTCTTCTCGCCCTTGGGCTGCAGGTTTGGAAGTGCGAGTTCCATCATCTCCATGATCTCTTCTTCGTGGAACTCCACTTCAATCAATTCTCCAGGCTCCTCTCCAGCCTTTTTTTCTCCTCCTTTCTCCTTCGGGTCGCCTGTGATCGGCCCAAGGTCTTGCCCCGGCTCTCCTTTACCTGCACCGAGACCCCCGAAGTTGCTGCCGAATCGGATTTTGGGAAGGGGGAGGTTGTAAAATTTGATCTTGATGGGCTCCTTTCGACCCTTCCCAGGCAGGACAACGCTTCCGGGCTTGATGTACTTTCTCAGGTCCTCCCTGATCTTCCCCTTCAGGATACCGACAAACTTGTTCTCGTCCCGTTTTATCCTTTTAGGTCTCATGTCCGTTTTCCTGCCGTTTTAGTTAATAAGTGCTCAGTCTCCGGTGTTCCTCCTCCTGCCTTGCGAAAAGCCCGCCCACATAGGTGAGCACGCCGGTAGCGCATTCATCGCAGTAGCCATAGATTTTTATCAGGCGGTTCTTGACTTCGTTTATTTTTCTCTCCGTGTCCTCGTCTTTGACCGTTTCCACCAGAGAGGAAAGTTTCATCGTGTCCTTTTGATCCTCGAAAAGTTTTCTCCGCAGCGCCTTGTGAAGCTTTTCATTCGACCCGGCCCGGAATTTCTCTCCTTCCATGGCGAGAGCGCCGATGTGATTCATGATCTCCCGCCGCCAGTCGTCTTTTTTGTTCTCGGTGATATCCACCTTTTCTTCCACTGAGCGCATCAGCCGTTCGTCCGGTTCATCGTCTTTTCCCGTAAAGCGGTTCGTGACCTTCTCCCCGCGCGTGAAGGCTTTGACGTTGTCGATGTAGTTTGCGCACAACTTCTGAATCGCTTGTTCGTCGCCAAGGATTGCCTCCTGAACTTCCTCCCGTATCATTTCGTCGAATTCCCGTTCCACCACCCCCAGCATCTCCATGCACTTCTCCCGTTCGGTTGTGCTTATGGAGCTGTGCAGCTTCAGTCCGTCGCGCAATTCATACATGAGGGTGAAAGGGTTTACGCACCGGTGCTCGCTGTTGATGACGGCGTTGGAGAACTTGTCCTGGATATACCTGGGCGAGATCCCGGTAAAACCCTCTTCAGGGTGCTCCTCGCGCAATTTCTTGCAGACCTCCAACGACCAGTTCTCCAGTTCCTGCCCATTGTAGAGCTTCATCTTTTGAACGATGTCCATTCCCGCTTCTTTGGGCGGCTCAATATGGGTCAGCACGGACCACATCGCCGCCACTTCTATCGTATGCGGGGCTATATGGCTCTTGATGGTTTCCTGTCGGTAATCCCTCTCGTATATCTTTTTCTCATCCTCCAGTCTGATAACATAAGGGACCGGGATCTGCGTGGTTCTGTCCTTCAAGGCCAGCATGAGTTCGTTTTTTTCGAGCTTCTTCAGATCCGGAGGATTGGTGTGGGCGATAATCACCTCGTCAATATCCATGTGACCCAGTTTCCTTGCCTTGATCCTGTGGGCCTGTGAGGCCTCGAGCAGGTCATAGAGAAAAGCAACGTCCAGTTTCAACCCCTCGATGAATTCCATGATGCCCCGGTTGGCTTTTTGAAATTCACCTTCGAAATTGAAGGCGCGCGGATCGCTTTCCCTGCCATATTCGGCAACAGCCCTGTAATTCACATCACCCGTCAGCTCTGTCGCATCCTGATCCTTCTCGTGCTTTGGCTGAAGAGTGCCGATGCATACCCTCCTCTTGTCGGAAATGATGATGCGCCTCACTCGGACATGATTTCTGATGATCTCCTGCCAGTTGCCGCGGTAGTGCTTCAGAAGCCTTGAAAAAGAATCGTCGCATTTCGGACACGGGTAACACCAGCTCCGGACTTTGTAGTCGCTGTGGATGTTCTTGTTCAGCTCCCTGAGCGGATCGTCCGAAACGATTCCCTCTTCATAGATAAGACGCAGCAGGTTGATGGGATCGCAATGCATCTCGCATTCAACCTCTTCGTCGAATTCATTCAAGAAACCGAGACTCCTCCTGACGACATCGTTTGTTCCCTTTTCTGCATACCAGACTGTCCCGTAGAGACGTCCTTCGTCTCTCTTGGAATAGTCCTCCAGGCCCAGTTTCAACAGGTCGACCATGGAGGATTTGGAGGAGCCGACAGGGCCGACCAGCAAGAGAATGCGTTTTTCCTGACCATACCCAAGGGCGGCGCTCTTCAACACATTCATGAAGGTCATGATGCTCCAGTCCAGTCCGAAGATTGCCTTGCCCACGGAGAACGGATCGTCGAAAAAATTATAGTGGACATGTTTTTTGCCGTATCGAGTGTACTCGCTCTGGCCATAGGACATGACCATGTCATGCAGCCGTTGAAAGGAGTTCCGGGTGACCTCGGGATTTTTCGTGATAACGCCGAGATACTGGTCGAAAGTGAGCAATTTGAATTTGTCTTTAGTGTCCATGTTTCTGATTTTCTGTAAAAGTTCCATGCTTCACCTCGTCTCTCTGGATCGTTTGAGAAAGAATGAACCCTTCTCAGCAAATCGTTTTCGAATGCCCATCCTCCCAATCGGGCCAGGGACCCGGATTGCTTGTGCGCAGGAAATTCAGCGCACCAACATTGTTAGAGGAAGGAGTGGTCCAATAAAATAGCTGAAACCATGTAGATTGGAGCGGGATTCCTAGTATTCAAGGCTTAGAGCGAACAACGCGAGGAGCAACTTCCTGCTCGCGGGCAGCTTGCCCGGCCGCCCATGGCGGGGTCATTCTTCCTCATCTGTCATTCTGCTTTCCGGCTTTCACGCCTCCCGGCTTGTCCTCTTCATCACATCCACCGCTCCACCAGAGAACCGATGGTCTCCATAATCCTGCTTCCTACAGGCCGTTTTCTCCACTGCTCCAGTACGATCTTCCGGGACCTGCTTATGTCTCTCAGAAAGACCTTTTCCATCCGGGCACCGAATCTCCTCCCGACGACTATTGCATTGGCCTCGTGGTTGTACAGAAAACTGCGAAAATCCATATTGCTGGATCCCACCGTAGACCAAACACCATCTATCACGGCGGTTTTTGCGTGGAGCATTGCATCCAGCCGTTCGTATACCCGTATGCCGGATTCCAGCAGAAACTCATAATGGGAGCGGGAACAAGCCTGCACAAGAGAATGGTCCGACACCCCTGGAAGAACCAGGCGAACGTCAACCCCTCTCAGCGCGGCGCGCCGCAGGGCCTCGAGTAACTCTTCACTTGGAACGAAATAGGCCTGAGTGATCCAGATTCGACTGCGTGCATTTTTGATTGCGGCCATGTAAGCCATGTACATCTCGTATCCTTCCCCGCCCGCAATTACTGGAACCGCCCGGACGAGTTCATGGCCTTTCTCCTCCGGAAACGGGAAGTATCTGCCTCTTTCATAGCGGAGCAACCCGAGCCCTGACTCAGCCGCCTTCTCGTTCCATACACGCAGAAAAGCCATCTGGAACTCGGCCGCTGCCGGACCTTCTATGCGGAGTTGAGTGTCTCTGTTCCGGAGTTTCCCGTTCTTTCCTCGGACTTTAGCGAAAGATCCCCTCGCGTAACCATCCGCAATATTTATTCCGCCGGTGAAAGCGACCTTTCCATCAACGATCAGGAGCTTCCGATGATTACGGAGATTCAGTCGCGGCAGATTCAGCACGCCGGGTAAGTCAAAGGGGTGGAACTCTATCACTTCAATGCCTCCTCTCCGCAACCTTTCGAAAAATTCCTGAGAGCTCCCTCTACTTCCGACCCCATCGTAGATGATCCTGACCTCCAATCCATCGGAGCGTTTCTTGAGGAGAAGGTTCGAAAGTCTCCATCCAACAGAATCGTCGGAGAAGAGGTAGCTCTCTATGTGGATATGATCCCGGGCATTTTGCATTGCCTGGAACATCGCTTTCAATGTTGCGGGAGTATCTACAAGCAGTTTTACCCTGTTTCCATGGGTCAGCGGGTGTCCCAGGAGTTCCTGCTCCAGCCGGAGAAAACGTCTGACGTCCTCTGCGACTATCTCGTCTTCGGCAGTGAGTTCTACGATCGTCTCCGCAATTCCCGGTCCGTAAATTCCGCGGACTCCTCCTTCCCGGTACTCTTGCATCCAATTCTGATCCAGGTGGTGACCCATCTCGGGCAGGGATGCACATCCGGGAAGAAGGAGTCCAATCATCAAAAGGGGGGAGCAGAACCTGATGAGAACGGCACGAGTTTTTTTCCGTATTTCTCGTCCTTCAAAAGAGATTTGCATGGCCGGCAGATGCTCCATTCTCATAGAACCACATAGTATCAGGCACATTCTAAGCCGACGACAATCAAGGGCAATAAGCGCACCTACGGTAATGCAGGGAGAAAAGAAGTGTATTTTTACAAATCAATGGGGGTACGGGCAGGGGCAGGGGAGACTGCACATCCAACTCGTACAATACTGCATTCTTACAGAAGAAATAGGGTGAAACATCTATTTGATTCGGACAATGCGGAGCCTAATCTGGTGCGATATCCTGTATGCGATTTCATATGTGTATGCAACCAGACGATGATAAGCAGAGTCCAAAAGAAAGACAGTTCACAGGTCTCGATTCATGCAGAGGAAACTCAGCCCGGAGTATTGCTGCTAAAGGTTTCCGGCCGTCTTGATGCCACAACCACGGGCGGAGTATGGCGGGATGCCATGCTCGCAATCGGAAGGATCTCTCCAGGACACGTGGTGGTGGAGTCCTCAGGGATTCGGTACTGCGATATCTCCGGGATCGGTCTTTTCATGGAAATCGGACGCCGGCAGCAGCGGCGGAACGGCACGTACGAGATCAACGGGCTTCAAGAGGAGTTCCGTCAGCTCCTGGACCTCTTTGATCCCGAAAAGCTCGAGACGAAGCCTCCACAGGCCAAAGCGAACCTCGTGGAGCAGTTCGGAACCGTGTCCTACGGTGCGTGGCAGGAGGTCAAGGGTTTAATCACTTTTCTGGGGCAACTCTCCGTCTCCCTTGTATCGGCGGCGAAGCACCCGCGGTCGGTGCGGTGGAAAGACGGCTTCCAGGCTGCGGAAAAGCACGGAGCCGACGCTCTCCCCATTGTAGCCCTGGTAAGTTTCCTGGTCGGCCTGATCATGGCCTTCCAGTCCGCCATTCCCATGAGGCAGTTCGGCGCCCAGATCTATGTGGCAAACCTGGTGGCGCTCTCAATGCTCCGCGAACTGGGGCCTCTGATGACGGCTCTCATTCTTGCAGGCCGGACCGGTTCTTCGATCGCCGCGGAACTGGGAACCATGAAGGTCCGGGAGGAGATAGACGCGCTGGTCACAATGGGTCTTGAACCGGTCCGATTCCTGGTTGTCACTCGAGTGTTGGCCGGCTTCTTCATGACCCCTCTTCTTGCAGTGTTTGCCGATCTCACGGGGATTGTGGGCGGAGCGGTTGTGATGCTGTCGCTCGGTTTTTCATTGGAGACCTACTATTATCAGGTTATCGGCGCCGTCACGTACGGCGACTTTCTGGGGGGGCTTGCAAAATCGTTCGTTTTCGGGCTGATCGTGGCGGGTATCGGTTGCGCCAGGGGACTTCAGACCGGAGTCGGGGCCGCAGCGGTAGGAGAATCCACAACCAAAGCCGTTGTAACCGGAATCATCCTGATTATTGTGGCGGATGGCATTTTCGCGGTGGTCTATTACTACCTGGGTATCTGAATGTCGGATCGAAATGGCGCCATCATACGCGTGGAGCATCTCACCGCCGGGTACGAGAAAGTAGTCGTGCTCAATGACCTGACATTCAAAGTGTATCGAGGCGAGATATTTTTCATCCTCGGAGGCTCAGGAAGCGGCAAGAGCACGCTCATGAAGAACATGATCGGTCTCTATCGGCCGGCAACCGGTGCTGTTCTCATCGATGAAAGAGATATCGCTGCGGCAGAGGGCGACGATCGGCTGGAGACGCTCCGGCTTTTCGGCGTGATGTATCAGAACGGCGCATTGTTCGGCTCGATGACGCTCCTTGAAAACATCCGGCTGCCCCTGGAAGAATGGACTGATCTGCCATCTGAAGCGATGGAAGTGATCGCACGGATGAAACTGCAGCTTGTAGGCCTTACGGGTTTTGAATACCACATGCCGTCCGAACTCAGCGGAGGCATGCAGAAGCGTGCCGCTCTGGCACGGGCTATGGCGCTCGATCCGCAGCTCCTTTTTCTGGATGAACCCACCTCCGGACTCGATCCCGTTCTATCGGCCGACCTGGATCGATTGATCCTGCGGCTCTCCAAGACCCTGGGGATCACGTTCGTGGTGGTGAGCCATGCGCTTTCGAGCATTTACTCCATAGCGGATCGCGTGATCATGCTGGATACGGATACGAAGACGATTATTGCGGAAGGGCGGCCGCAGGAGCTTCGAGGACATTCAAACGAAGTGGTGAGAAATTTCCTGAATCCCCAATCTGCAGATCAGACGGGGTGAACGGTGGGAAACGCAATCTCTATCCGGGACGCTCTTTAGGCGATTACATGGGTCGAGGATCTCCTTGAAAACAAATTTCTTCAAAATAGGTTTGTTTGTGATTTCCGCGCTTGCAGTAGCGGTGGTAGCGGTGATCGTGCTTGGCGCCGGCGCCCTGTTCCGCGACGAGATCGTGGTGGAGACCTATTTTCAGGAATCGGTGCAAGGGCTCGGAGTGGGATCGCCCCTTACCTTCCGGGGGGTGTTGATCGGCCACGTGAGCAACATCACCATCACCGGGAATGTTTATCAGACCACGCATCGGTATGCATTGGTGCGATCAACCGTTCTGACCGAGATGTTTCAACTAAAAGGAAATGAACATGCGGCCTTAAAGAACGAGATTTCAAACGGCCTGCGCGTCCGGCTTGCACTCCAGGGTCTGACAGGGGCATACTACCTGGAGGCGGATTATGCGGACCCCGAAGCGAACCCTCCACTTGATATTGATTGGGACCCGGAATATCCCTACATCCCTGCCGTGCCGAGCACGGTCACCCGCCTCAGCGAGTCCCTCGAGGGCATCCTGAAAAACCTGGAGCAGATAAATATTCAGGGAATCACAACCAATCTCGAGAAGTCTCTGAGCACATTGAGCTCTGTTCTGGAAAAGGGGAATGTAGAGGGTATGGGCAAGGAAGCCCGAAACCTCCTCTCGGAGTTGCGCGAGACGAACAAGCAGATATCACAGGTCTTTGCGGGCGATGTGGAGTCAAGTCTCAATCAGCTTGAAATCACGTTCAAACGTCTGAGCGGACTGCTTTCCGGTCAGGAGCGGGACATAGAGGAAACCGTGAACAATTTCAGGGCGGCCTCTCAAAATCTCAGAGAGATCACGGAGAACCTGAGAAGAAACCCTTCACAACTCTTTTTCGGACAGCCGCCCGCTCGTGCACGCTAGGGGGAGTACATGAATCCTCACAAGCTTCTTCCTGTTCTCATGCTGCTGGCTCTTGGCGCCGGGTGTCTTCCAATCTCGAAGGAGACCCCGGAAAAACAACAGTTCGTCCTGGACGTTTCACGGCCCTCCGGCGACAACTCCAAACCAATAGATGCGGTCCTGCGCGTCAATGAATTCCGATTATCCCCGCGGTACGAAGGAAGGGGATTGACCTACCGGGTGGATGATTTCACTTATGAATCCGACTTCTACAATGAGTTCTTCATTTTGCCCGGACAGATGCTCGCTGAGGAGACGATACAATGGCTGGATGAATCGGACCTTTTTGAGGATGTTGTGGGAGACTCCCTGAGCCAGGTAGCGTCTTATATGCTTGACGGCACCATTCAGGAGTTGTACGGCGACTATTCCTCCAATCCTGCTAAGGCGGTTCTGGAGATCGAATTTGTACTGCTCAAAAGGGTGGAGGGAAGCGACAAGGTTTCGTTCAAGAAAGCATACAGGCAGGAACAGCCCGCCTCCGGCAAGTCTGCCAAAGAGCTGGTCAGGGCATGGAACCAGGGACTGGCCTCAATACTGAAGATGTTTGAAGAAGATCTGCGGAAGAATTTGGATACCACTGCCGTGTCGACAGAGAATTCCACGACCCGCTCCCCATGAGAAGGGAAGGGCGGACGGGCTGTTTCATGTGTCGATGCGCTCGATATACTTGTAAAGCTTTTTTGTCTTCTGGTATTCTCCCATATTCATCTCAAAGGAGTGGAAAGTCCTTTCAAACATGTCTCAAAACCAGACATCTTTAATAGAACTGAAAATGGCCCTTCCGGATTCCTCTTCGAGCCCTCCCTGCTGACCCAAGGCTGGAAAGACTCAGTTGAGTCTCCCCTCTCCAGACCAACCTTTCCTGACGGGATTTGTCCCGACTCCTGTCGGAAAAGTTCCGAGAGTTTACTCTGAACTCTCGGCTGCCGATCGAATCGGCGGATTCGAGGCAAGATGGTCCATCGGTCGCATGCATTACACTGTCGAGCCGGGCCTCTATGCTCTTGGGAATCCGGGCAAGGATGGACCGATATTCGTAACGGCCAATTACAAGATGAGCTTTGATTCCCTGCGCAGTGCTCTGCCCGGGCGAAACGGTTGGATTCTCGTGCTGGATACAAAAGGAATCAATGTCTGGTGCGCTGCGGGCAAGGGGTCGTTCGGGACCGCCGAACTGGTCAGGCGAATTGAAACGAGCGGTCTGAAGGATATCGCAACCCGCAGGGAGTTGATCCTGCCGCAGCTGGCAGCCCCGGGGGTGGCGGCCCATCTTGCAAAGAAGCTCTCGGGTTTCAAAATCGTCTACGGGCCCATACGGGCAAAGGATCTCCCGGCCTTCCTTGACGCGCGGATGTCGGCCACCCCGGAAATGCGTATCAAAACCTTTCCATTGTGGGAAAGGCTCGTCCTCATTCCGGTCGAGTTGGTCAGCGCCCTCAAAGCAGCCGTGGTCCTCCTCCCTCTTCTTTTCGTCCTCAGCGGACTCCTCGGCCGTGGCGAATTCTGGTCGAGCGGTCTTGAACAGGCCAAAACCTTTGTTTCTGCCGTGTTGCTGGCTATTCTTGGAGGTGCGGTATTGACGCCGATGTTCCTGCCCCGGCTGCCGGGTAGAGCCTTTTCCATAAAGGGGCTTCTGCCGGGGCTCGTGTGTGCGGCATTTCTTCTTATCCTTCGATTGCCGGACACGGCGGGAAGCATGGGCACCGGGATCGGGACAGCGGCGTGGATGCTTCTGACGGTTGTTCTCTCGACCTACCTGTCCATGAATTTCACCGGTGCTTCCACTTACACCTCCCTTTCCGGTGTAAGAAAGGAGATGCGGCAGGCTGTTCCGCTGCAGGTGGCCGGCGGAGTGATTGGGATTGGTTTGTGGATCTATTCGCTGCTTGCGTTCTAGCAGGCTGCTGAAAAACGCCAGGAGTTGAAATGAAAACGTCCCGATTACGTTACCTTGAAAATGTAGTCACTCTTTCCTACCAAGAGGAAAAGTGTGTCGGATGCGGAATGTGCGTTGCCGTTTGCCCTCAAGCGGTGTTCGCAATGGAGAACGGAAAAGCCAGGATAAGGGATCGGGATGCCTGTATGGAATGTGGAGCGTGTTCCATGAATTGCCCGGCAGAGGCCATTTATGTCAAGAAGGGCGTAGGGTGCGCCGCGGCTGTGATCAATTCAATCCTGGGCAGGAAAGATTCCGGCTGCTGCTGCATCCTGGAACCTGAGGACGGACAATCCAGCCGGTCCAAGAGCGGCATGGAGCATAGCGCATAGAGCATAGCGAAGGACAGTGGTGTAACGCTTTGCTTATTGCGCTACGCGTTTCTCCTCCGCTTGTGACCCCGTGCGCCATGCCCTTTGCACTATGCTTCCCGTTTTGCTGCATCCTCCCTATCCCATTGACAAAACTGTCTTACCGAATAAGAATGAAATGGATCGAAAGGGAAAAAACACGGCGCGAAATACCTGTTCGTGCCGCGGAGAGTAAGGAAGGTGCACAGAAGAAATCGGATCAGGGTCGAGAATCTCTCCCGTCTCCTCAGCTATATTCTCGGGCATCGGCCCGACGAATTCGGCCTCGTACCCGATGCTGAAGGATTCATCGGCTGCAAGGAACTGCTCCAGGCCATTCATGAGGAGCCGGGGTGGGGCTATGTGAAGTTGGGGGATATTCGCGAGGTCCTCATGGGAGCGAGCAGGTCTCTTTTTGACTTTGATGAGAATCGAATTCGTGTACTGGAGAGGCGCTGGCAAATCGATGCGGGCTCCCCCGAAAGGATGCCCGCCATCCTTTATCTGGCCGTGAGGAAAAGGGCTCACGCCCATGTCATGGGTAAAGGACTTGTTTCGGAACGGAACGTTGTTCTCTCCGCCGATCCGGAGTTCGCGATGAGAATCGGGAAACGGAGGGACCCCAAACCCGTCCTGCTGGAGGTTCAGACGGCAACTGCACGGCAGAGAAACAGCTCCTTTGCCGCTTTCGGTGCTCTTTATCTCACAAAGGAAATCCCGGCGGAATGCATTTCCGGTCCACCTGTAGAAGAGGAGCCGGTCCCCCGCAAGACGGAGAAGCCCAAGGAGGAAAGGGTGGGCAGGAAGGAGGATTTCCTGCCGGGCAGCTTCCTGCTGGATCCTCTAAAAGATCCGGCCTCCCACCGGGGATTCAAGGGAAAAAAGGGCAAGAGCTGGAAGGAAGAGGCCAGGAAGGTGCGAAGGAGGAAGAGCGAATGAGAGAGAGCCCGCCGTTTTCAAAGATATTCTACCCCAGGAGCATCGCCGTCTTCGGCGTTTCCCCGGAAGGGCCGAACCTGGCAAGGAACATCGTCCTCAACACCCTCACCTGCGGATTCAAAGGAGAAGTGTTTTCCATCGGCCGCACCCAGGGGGTGGCCTTCGGACAGAAGATTTATTCGTCCGTGGAGGAGATCGATCGAGACATCGATTTGGCCGTGATCCTCACCCCGGCCAGGACCATACCGGGCATTCTCGAGCAATGCGGCCGCAAAGGAATCAAAGCTGCCGTCATCGAATCAGGCGGGTTTTCCGAATTCGACATGGAAGGCAAAGCTCTGGAGGAGGCTTGCACCGCCACGGCTGCAAAGTACGGAATTCGATTTGTCGGACCGAACGGGATCGGAGTGACCAATCTGGAGAGCGGGCTCGCCCTTCCATTCATGCCGCTCCGGCGGGACCTCTGCATCGGACCTGTTTCCATACTCGCTCAGAGCGGAGGGGTGGGGCTCAGTTATGTGAATTTTCTCTCCGATGAACGGATTGGTTTCAACAAATTCGTCTCCATGGGGAATAAGCGCAATATCGACGAGAACGAGCTGCTGGAATACTTGATCCAGGACCCGGGAACCAAGATCATCCTGATATACCTGGAAGGATTTACTGACGGGAGAAAATTCGTGGAGGTCGCCTCGCGATCCGAAAAGCCTGTTCTCGTGCACAAATCGAACCGTTTCGAAACTAGTGCGCGGATAGCCCATTCTCACACCACGGCCATGTTCACGAACGACATACTGGTGGATCATGCCCTTGAACAGGCAGGGTGCGTGCGCGTGAACACCATGGACGAGGCTATCCATTACATCCGAAGCCTCAGCCTCCCTTCGCTCAAAGGCAAGCGTCTGGCCGTTGTCTCCCGGTCCGGAGGGCATGCGGTCATTGCCGCCGATGCGTGCGGGCACTACGGCTTCGAACTCCCCGAGTTCCCTGAGGAGATGCTTCAGAGAATCGCAAAGCATGTCAGGGCGGGCGTAATCCGGCTTCAGAATCCGCTGGACCTGGGCGACATGTTCGATCTCGAATTTTACGCCTACATTATCGAGGAACTGCTCAAGAAGGAAGATCTGGACGGCGTGCTCCTGGGGCATGGGTACCGCAAAGGCCACGAAGAACAACCGTCCAGGGCCTTGCTCCAACAGGTAGTCCGCCTCGTTGAAAAATATCAAAAGCCGGTCGCATCCTTTGTCATGACCGAGGCATCGGAAAAGGAGTACTTCAGGAACTATGTCAAAATCCCTGTTTTCGACTCCCCGGAAGATGCCATGCGCGCGTTTCACCTGAGCCATGAATGGTCTGCGAGGCGGCCGCTGCCCCTGTTGAAAACAAAGCTCGAGCACATAGACGAGGATCGGGCCGGGAGAATCCTGAATGAAGCCGGGGGAGAGGGCAGTCTTCTTCTGAGCGAGGGGATCGAGCTGATCAAATCGTATGGCTTTGCGGTGGCTCGCTATGGACTTGCAGGCACGGCGGAAGAGGCTGTTGACATCTGGCGCACGTGGAATACGCCGTTGGCCATGAAGGTGAACCGGCCGCATCTCTCTCACAAGAGCGATCAGGGTGCGGTGGTACTCAACATCCAGACGGAGGCTGAGATCCACTCTGCGTTCAATGACCTCAAGAGGGTTGCCGGCCCTGACCTGGAGGTGCTCGTTCAGGAAATGGCCCCCAAGGGCAGGGAAATCATCCTGGGCGGGAAAAGGGACGACTGCTTCGGTCCTGTGGTGCTCTTCGGTTTAGGCGGCATCTTCGTGGAGGTGTTTCGCGATGCGGTCTGGCGTCTTGCACCCGTCCAGCACGAGGAGGCTGCCCGCATGATCCGGAGTATCCAGGGCGCCCGGGTGCTCTCGGGATACAGGGGGGAGCCACCCCGGGACATGGAGGTCCTCAAGGATCTCATTTCAAGATTGTCCCAGATGCTCGTGACCTTTCCCCGGATCCAGGAGATCGACATCAACCCCGTGATCGTAATGGCCGAAGGGGAGGGGACCCTCGCAGTGGATGCAAGGGTCATTCTGAAATGAGACCTATTTCACCACAGTTCCGACAACCTCTCCTGCCTGGATCCCGTCCACTCTTACCCGGACAAAGGTGTTCTCCGGCCCTTCCGGGGAAGGAAAGTGAAGCGGCAGATAGTTGTCGCTCAATCCCTCTGCCATCCCTTTCATCTTTGAATTCCGCTCTTGTATCAGTACCGTCAGTTCCTTCCCTATACATGAGGCATAGAAGGTCGCGCGCTTTGATTGGCCCAAAGCCCTCAGCTCCGCGGCTCTTTTCTTGATCAGTCCGGGGGCCACCCAATCCGGAAATTCGGCAGCGGGAGTTCCCTTCCGCGGTGAGAAGGGAAATACATGCAGATAAGTCGCAGGGAGATCATGGATCAGGGAACGGGTATTGGCGAAGGCCTTTTCATCTTCTCCAGGGAACCCCACCATTACATCCAGGCCTATTGCTGCAAGAGGAATCCTCTCGCGAATTCGCTCCATCACCCGCACATAGTCCTTTGCCCTGTAGCGTCTGTTCATCTTCTCCAGTATTCCGTCGTCACCGCTTTGAAGGGGAATGTGGAGATGGTTGCAGAGCCATTCCTCATCGGCAACCATTTCGATCAGATCCCAACCAACCTCATTGGGCTCTATGGAGCTCAATCGGATGCGAATCGGCAGCTTCTCGCCGGCAATCAGTTTGAGCAGGCTTTTCAATCCGGAGGCCGGAGAGAGGTCAACTCCATACTTGCCCAGATGGATTCCCGTGAGGACCACCTCCCTGTACCCTTTATCCGAAAGGGACTGGAGCGCTCTGATTGCCTCCGACGGATCGATGCTCCGCAGAGGCCCCCGGGCATAAGGGACGATGCAATAGCTGCAGTAGGATTCGCATCCATCCTGAATCTTCAGGAAAGCCCTTGTCCTGTTTCCGAAGTCCTCTACCGGGAGGTGGCCGAGGGGAGCCCCTCTTGAGGAGCCGCACCCTGGAGGAAATTCAACTCCTTCTTCCCCGGCAAGGATTGCCGGAATACGGCTCTTGAGCCCGTTTCCTGCAACCAGCTCCACACCATTCAATCGGGATACCTCATCAGGCAATATTTCGGCATAGCATCCACTGGCCACGATCCTCGCCTTGGGATTTTCACGGTATGCCCTGTTTATGGCCTGTCGCGACTGGGATTGCGCTTCATGGGTCACCATGCAGGTGTTTACAATGACAACATCCGGCATTCCCTCTTTACCCGCCTCCGTCCAACCCCCGCGGATCAGGGACTCCCTTATGAATGCGGATTCGTATTGATTTACCTTGCACCCGAAGGTGACAATTTTGAAAAAGGCCATTTTCTGTTTTTCCTGTCAAATCCCGGTGCTCTTCCTGCCCTCCGTGGATAAAAAGCCGATACTTCAGATACGAAGAGCACGAAGGGGTAATCAGGGAAGAGAAAACGTGACTAATTCAAACACCATCGGCTATGGTGATAATTTGTATTGAAAGCAAAAGAATTTTAGCCTATTTTCGCCCTGTCCGAAAGTGGATTTCGGGAAAAGGAGGACAGCCATGCGCAAGATTCTACCGACAACCATGGTTCTCATTGTTTTTTTGACCCTGTCGACCGCCTTGCATGCAAAGGATCCGGTCATCCGGATCGGCATCAATGCGCCGATCACGGGTGACATCCCCAAGGTAGGGGAGGGAACGAAATTCGCGGCCAACATGTGGCTGGAAGACATCAAGGCCGCAGGCGGACTCAAGGTCGGGGGCAAGACATACCGGGTCGAGCTCGTGATTGAAGACAATGAGTCCAAGGCAGAATCTGCGGTGAAGGCTGCTACCAAGATGATCACCGTCGACGAGGTGCTCGCCATCGTGGGTCCTCAATCCTCCAAGCAGGCCGTTCCGGCAGGGGAAGTGGCAAACAATTACAAGACCCCTATGATCAGCCCATGGTCGACCAATCCGGATACCACCAAAGACCGCCCTTTCGTCTTTCGTGCGTGCTTCCTGGATCCCTTTCAGGGACCTGTGGTGGCCAACTTCATCAAAAACGAATTCGGCTACAAGAAGGCGGCGGTTCTCTATGATGTGGCCAGCGATTATCCGAAAGGGATTGCACAGTTTTTCAAGGCTTCATGGGAAAAGCTGAATGGTCCCGGGTCGGTTGTGGCCTTTGAAAGCTTTACCACAAAGGATACGGATTTCAGCGCACAGCTTACGAAAATCACCAACTCCGGGGCAGAGGTCCTTTTCACACCTCAGTACTACAATGAAGTCGCGCTGATCGTGCAGCAGGCCCACCAGCTTGGATGGAATAAACCTATCATCGGGAGCGACAGCTGGGGCTCGGCCGAGACGGTCAAACTTTGCGGAAAGGATTGCTACGGCCTCTTCTTCAGCACCCACTATGCTGCGGCAGGCGCCAAGGGGTCGACCCAGGATTTCATCGATCGTTATACCAGGAAACATGGATATGTGCCTGACGATGTGGCTGCCCTTACCTGGGACGCCATGCACATCGTGCAAAGGGCGATTCAGGATTCCGGCAAGTTGAGCGGCGATCTCAAGAAGGACCGCCAGAGCATCCGGAATGCCATGGCCAAGATCCAGGAGTTCGATGGGATAACGGGGAAAATGACCTTCACGGAAGAGGGCGATCCCATCAAATGCGCCGTTATCGTGAAGATCAGCGACAAGGGGGAGTTCGAGTTCTACAAATCGGTGTGTCCCTAAGAGCGTTCAGTGTTCTGCGTTCAGAGTTCAGGGTTCATAATCAAGAAGAAGAGGGGATTCAGTAGTTCTTTCCTGAACGCTGAACACTGAACCCCTGAATACTCGTATCACTTGGGTCTTTCATCTTAATGATCTTCCTGCAGAATCTGGTCAATGCCCTTCAGTGGGGGAGCTTTTACGCCCTGATCGCGTTGGGATACTCGATGGTTTACAGTGTCCTGATGCTTTTCAACTTTGCCCATGGCGATATCTTCATGGTCGGGGCGTACATCGGGTTTGGTGTGGCCACCGGCCTGACTGCCCTCGCCTCCGCCGGCATTGTCGATCTTCCCAACTGGCTCATCCTCGTGCTGACGGTACTCCTTTCCATGTTCCTGACCTCATTTGTGGGAATGGCCGTGGAAAGGGTTGCTTACCGTCCCCTCCGCAACGCGCCGAGGGCCTCGGCGGCGATTACCGGTCTCATGATCGGTATTATTCTCGAGACGGGAAACCTGGCGCTTCTCGGGGCCAGAAGGGTTTCTTTTCCCTCTCTGCTTGAAACCCATACCTATGCCTTCGGAGGGGTGATCGTGACGAACAAGAAGATCATGATCGTGCTCGTCTCGATTCTCCTGAGCCTTGCCCTTCATCAATTCATTCGAAAGACAAAGTGGGGAATGGCGGTGCGTGCCATGGCCTTTGATTACACGGTGGTACCCCTGATGGGGGTCCCCTTGAACCGGATTGCCGCCGTGACCTTTGCCATCGGTTCAGCACTCGCTGCCGCTGCAGGAATCCTCTTCGGAATCGCGTACCCTGTACTCGACCCCTACATGGGGATCGTCTTCGGATGGAAGGCGTTTGTAGCAGCTATTCTCGGTGGGAGAGGGTCTGTCCTTGGGGCAACGCTTGCCGGCTTTATGCTCGGGTTCATTGAAATCTTTGTGGCCATGATCTTTCCATCCACCCTGCGGGATCTTATTGCCTACTCCATCATCCTTCTCATCCTGGTCTTCAAGCCCCACGGATTTTTCGGCGAACCTTACAGCGCACAGTTGAGGCTTTAGAAGCAGATGATGAGAAGTCTAGACCATTCACAAAGGAAATGGAAGTGAACGCAACCGGCAACACACGGAAGCTGAGGCTCGGCGCTGTGAAAGCCCATCTTTCAGAGTCTCTCTCCGATATTCCCATTCTGGCCTGGCTCTCAGGCGCGCTGGTGTCCGTGCTCCTCGAAAGAATGGTGGGCACTCCCATCGCACAGCTGGTGGGGTTGGAAAGAATACCTGTTCTCTTCGGCGTCCTGATCATGCTGAAAGAACCATTGATGATTCCCGGCGCGCTCGCGTATGTCTTTGTCGTTTATCTCCTCCCGGCAGTGGTGCTGGCTTATGTCCTCGCCGGTCCTGCAAACGTGCTTGCCGGGAAGCTGGTCCGAGTCTCTTCAGGCTTTTCCGTCCTTCTTCATCTCGCTCTTCTTTATGCCATTCTCCATATATGGGCGGAGGTGAGCGACTACCGATTGATTACACTCAAGCTCACCCTGATTGCCGTCATGCTCACTCTCAGCCTGAACGTGATCAACGGCTACATGGGGGAGTTCTCCTGTTCTCATCCCGGCTTCATGGCCCTCGGGGCGTATTCCGCATCAGTCATCTCTCTGATCTTTTTTGTCGGTTTCAAATCCCACGGCCCCATCCTGCCGACCTGGCTGGCCCCTTTAGGTTTCCCTTTGGCGCTCATTCTTGGAGGTCTCGTTTCCTCACTTGGCGCCATTGCGGTTGCCGTCCCGTCCTTCCGCACGAGGGGGGATTATCTGGCCATCATCTCACTGGCCTTTCTCTTTATCGTGAAGAGTCTGATCGAGAACCTGGAGCTCGTTGGCGGCCCCCGCGGGCTATCGAAGCAGCCGGACTGGGCAAGCCTGCCGGTGGTGTTCTTCTGGACCGCGCTCTGCCTGTGGATGATCAACAATTTCGTTCGTTCTATTCTCGGCAAGGCCATGAATGCGGTGCGCGATGACGAACTCGCCGCCAACGCAATGACCATCGACACTCGGAGAACCAAGGTGACGGCCTTTCTTTTTGCCGCTTTCTGGGCAGGGGTGGCAGGGGGGCTTTTCGCCCATGTGGTGCGGTATGTGAACCCGTCCATGTTCGGCGTGCAGAATCTCGCAGAAGGTCTTGCCATGGTGTACTTCGGCGGGCTCAATTCCGTCTATGGATCCATTGTAGGCGCCGTGTCCATCAGCCTCCTGGGTGAGGCTCTCAGGCCCCTTGAAATCTTCAAGTGGATCATCATTCCCCTATTGTTGATTCTCGTGATGATTTACCGGCCGACCGGGCTCGTGGCCTTCAAGGAACTCGATGTTCTTCATCTCATCAGACCCAAAGCAAGGCGTGGTCGCGAAGGGGGCCCAAATGCTTCGCGTTGAGGGAATGACGCATGACTTCGGCGGTCTCCGCGCTGTCGAGGATTACAGCCTCAATCTGGCGCAGGGACAGATCCGCGGTCTCATCGGGCCGAATGGAGCGGGTAAGACCACAATCTTCAACCTCATCACGGGAGTATACGCCCCCAACCGGGGCAGCATCCTCCTCGACGGCAGACAAATCATGGGCCTTCCGCCGCACAGGATCTCTTCCCTGGGGCTAGGAAGAACCTTTCAAAACCTCCGGTTGTGGCGCCACATGACGGTTCTGGAACATGTAGAGATGGCCCAGTACTCCAGGGTCACCTATGGCCTTCTTGGCGCCTTCTTCGGCACCGCACGGCGCCGTCGTGAGGAGGAGGAGATAAAAGAAAGATGTTACACCCTTCTCGATCTTGTAGGTGTGCGACACCTGTCCGGGCACAAGGTTGTCGGTCTTCCGTATGGTGCTCTGCGAAGGGTTGAACTGGCCAGGGCGCTGGCGACACGGCCCAAGGTGCTTTTTCTGGATGAACCCACTGCGGGAATGAATCCCGAGGAACTGATGAATATGATGGAGATCATCCGCAGGGTCCATCTCGAACTCGGACTGGCAATCTTCCTGATAGAGCACAGATTGAAGGTGGTCATGGAACTCTGCGAAATTGTCCAGACGCTTGTTTTTGGAAAAGTTATCGCAGAAGGGACGCCGAGTGAGATCCAGAACGACCCGAAGGTGATCGAAGCCTACCTGGGGAAAGTGGAGGTCGCCTGATGCTCCTCCTTTCTATTGAAAACCTCCGTGTCAGCTATGAAAAAATCAGGGCGCTTCACGGCATCACTTTCCGAATCGAGGATGGAGAGATCGTAAGTATTATTGGGGCAAACGGCGCAGGAAAGAGCACGTCGCTTCGCGCCATCTCACGGCTCATTCCCGTGGAGTCCGGAACCAGAATGACCTGCATGGGAAAGGATCTGCTCAGATATCCTCCGGAAAGGGTGGTCAGTGAGCTTGGGATTTCGCATGTTCCGGAGGGAAGACACATCTTCGATAACCTTACGGTGATGGAAAACCTCAAGCTGGCCACATTCGCCAGAAAGGACAAGGAAGCGATTGCGGTGGACTTGAGACGCGTTTTCGCGATCTTTCCCCGCCTCGAAGAGAGACAAAGGCAGAAAGCCGGCACCTTGAGCGGCGGAGAACAGCAGATGCTTGCAGTGGGCAGGGCCTTCATGAGCGGAAGAAGGGCCATGCTCCTGGATGAGCCGTCCATGGGATTGGCTCCTCTCCTGATGATGATCGTTTTTCAATCGCTCCTCCAGATCAACAGGGAAGGAACGACGATCCTCCTGGTGGAGCAGAACGCCCGAATGGCCCTGCAGTTTTCAACAAGGGGATATGTGCTGGAGAACGGAAGTCTCGTTCTGGAGGGTCGCTCCGCAGATCTTTCCAGCAACTCTGATATCAAGAAGACCTATCTGGGGGGGTAGGGGGCAGAGGATAGAAGTCAGAAAAGGGGATGAACTTCCAACATCGAACGTTCAACGTCCAACGTTCATCATTTTATCCATCCTCCTCCCAGCACCTGCTCTTCGCGATAAATGACCAGCGCTTGCCCTGGCGTGATTGCCCACTGCGGATCATTGAACTCGAAGATGAGATTGCCGTCCGGGAGAACCTGAAGGCAGCCGGGCGCCGCCTTGTGTCTGTAGCGCACCTGGCCCAGGAGTGATCTCGTCTCAGCGGGCGGGTTTCCCGATATCCAGCATGCATCCCGCGCCTCCACTCTCGTGGAATAGAGATGTTCCTTCCGCCCCACGATGATCCGGTTTTCCTCTGCTCTTATTTCCATGACATAGTAGGGTCTTGAAGATGCGATGCCGAGCCCGTGTCTCTGCCCGATAGTGTACCTGTGCGGACCGGTGTGTTCACCCACCTTCTCGCCTTCTCTTGTAAGGATGTCCCCTTTCTTTTCTGCACCCATTCCTGTTTCCGACTGAAGGAATGAACGGTAGTCCTCACCCGGTATGAAGCAGATCTCCTGGCTTTCACATCCCGAAGGAACAGGAAGATCCATACCCGCTGCAAGGACACGAACCTCATCCTTGCGGAGATGCCCAAGGGGAAAAACAATCCTTGAAATCTGCCCCTGAGTCAATCTGTGAAGGAAGTAAGACTGCTCCTTTCCCTGATCCAGACCGCGCAGCAGTCGATGGACCCCATTATCCTGCTGAATCCTTGCATAATGGCCCGTTGCAATGAAGTGAAAACCCCGGTCGTCGGCGGCACGTAGAAGGTATTCGAATTTGATCACCTCGTTGCATACCACGCAGGGATTGGGTGTCACACCGGCCAAGTAGCCTTCCAGGAACGGCCTTATCACCTTTTCGGTGAAGACCTTGTCAAGCTCGACCAGATCCAGAGGAATCCGCAAATGGTCTGCAATTTTCCGCACGCGCCCGACCCTCTCAAGCCTTACACGGGGTGAGCACGGCAGCAGGAAGTGGACGCCCGCAACTTCCCATCCATCTTCCTTAAGGAGCGCTGCGGAAGTGGAACTGTCCACTCCACCGCTCATGGCAACAATGACTTGACGTTCCTCCAATGGTCCCCCAGATCGAAGAGTTGAAGCAGCATTAAAGTAACCCGCTCACACTCCGTGGTCAAGATGCTGACTCTGGTTCCCGGGCAAGGGGTAGTCTTCTTGCCCATCCTTGGCACAAAAACTGCAAACAATAACTGAACAAGCAGACTATACCGTTCGGCCCCAGGGCCGATTCGATCGAGAACAACAGGCCAGGAGGGTCATGGAAAAGGCACAAAAACCCAACCAGTTCGAAGCCGATCGGCGCCAATCCTTCAGGGTGGATGACATCCTCTCACTGGTATCGCGGAAGATTCATCCTGATGAGCCGCATCTCAGGGCCAGGATCTTGCCCGGGTTTTCGGAAGATTACCTCATCGACTCCACAGAGGGACCCCCGGATGACACCGTGAATCCGCATGTCTGGAGATTGCTCCTCCAGATTCAGAACAGGCTCGAGTTGATCATCAACAAAATGAACCTCGAGGAACAGGGGGTGGCAAAGGCGGAACCCAAGCCCATATCCCTCAGCACAACCGGCGCCAAATTCACGACATGGGAGCGTTACATTCCGGGCGACATGCTGGAGCTGAAGATCTTTCTGCCCCTGGATCCTCCCGTGTGGGTGGTGGTCTATGGCAAAATTCTGAGAAATGTCGAGAAGCCGGAGGGGGAGAGGCAGGTGGCTGTTCAATTCCAGGAAATGGACGAGTCCGTGACGGAAGTCATTAACAGGTATGGTTTGAAACGACAGAGGGAGCTTATCCGCAGGCGAAAAGGCGACTGATTCTTTGATACAGGGGAATGGTGTCCATGTTTGTGATCGTGGGTATCCTCGTGGTGCTGGGTTCGGTGATCGGCGGCTATCTGATGGAGCACGGGAATCTGGGCGTGTTGTTTCAGCCTGCAGAACTCGTCATTATCTTCGGGGCCGCGATTGGATCGCTTGTGATTTCCTCTCCCAAGAAAGTGCTGCTTCTCGTAACGGGAAGCATCAAGTCGATTTTCGAGTCGGGAGAGGTCACCAAGGAGACATACCTCGACCTTATGATTCTGATGAACCGCCTCTTCCGCAAGATCAGAAAAGAAGGCCTTCTGGCGATCGAAACCGACGTGGACAACCCGAAACAAAGCGCCATCTTCTCCAGCCATGATTCGATCCTTGCCGATCAGCAGGTCCTTGAGTTCATATGCGACAACTTGAGGGTGATCATTTCGACCAGTCTTCCGGCTCATGAATTCGAGAGTCTGCTCGATACCGACATCGAGATAAGGGATCACGAGAGGCTGATCCCTGCCGGAAGTATCGCAAAGGTTGCAGATGCCCTCCCGGGGCTCGGGATCGTTGCAGCGGTGATGGGAGTCGTTCTGACCATGGGCAAGATAAGCGAACCGCCCGAGGTTCTCGGACACAGCATAGGAGCGGCACTGGTGGGCACTTTTCTCGGCGTGCTGTGCTGCTACGGGTTCGTCGGACCCATGGCATCCAATCTTGAACATAAAGGAAAGGAAAAGGAGATCTTCCTGACCGTCATCAAGGCCGCCCTGCTTGCCTGCGCTGCAGGCGCAGCCCCGCAGACGGCGTTGGAATCGGCCAGGAGGGCAATTCCATACGGGGACAGACCCACTTTTGAAGAGCTAGAAGAGGCCATGAAGAAGTGGAAGGAAAAAACGTAGTCATAAAAAGGGCCAGGAAAAAGGGCCATGGCGGAGGACACGGCGGAAGCTGGAAGGTCGCTTATGCCGATTTTGTCACGGCCATGATGGCATTCTTTCTCCTCCTTTGGCTGATCACAATGGTTTCCCCTGAGAAGAAGGCAAAGGTCTCGCATTACTTTCGGTATTTCAGCATATTTGAAAAATCCGGCACATCGCTTGTGGACACGCAAAACGCTTCTCCCCCGATCGCCGGGACTTCACCCATTCCGGAGTTGATAAGCGAGGACGAAATCAAGGGTGACGCCTCTCCTGCCACGTCGCAATTTGAAGAAAAAATGAAAATGGAAATAGAGACGAGGCTTTCCGAGTTCAAGGAACAGATCATGGTTGTGCAGTTTGATGGAGGGGTAAGACTGGAACTCCTGGAGACCGAAGGCCGTCCGATGTTTCCCAGCGGCCGGAATGAATTGACCCCTGAGGGGAAAAAGATTCTCCTGGTGATCACAGAAAATCTCCAGCAAAACAACTCCAAGATTGCCATTGAAGGACACACCGACGCGAAGGGGTTCGCATCCAATCGATACAGCAACTGGGAACTGTCCACGGAGAGGGCTTCGGCTGCAAGAAAAGAACTGGAGAAGAACGGGCTGGGCCCCGACCGTCTCGTGAGGATAGCAGGTCTCGCCGCGACTCAACCCCTGATTCGGGACAACCCCGATGACTCCAGAAACAGGAGAATCAGCATCCTTCTGTTTGGTGAGCCGTCTTCAACCCATCCCGCGGGAATCCATAGTACCGGAAGATTCGTGAAGCCGGCACCTGCTCGGGCGAGCAAGAAGATCCGGCCAGGCAATTTACAATTCGACCCGGTCGAGCAGTACCTGGTGGGGGGAAAGTAGCCCTGAAAAAAGAAGTTGAGAAGGCAAGAAGTTGAGAAGGTAAGCTGAACTTCTCATCCTCTGATCTTCTCACCTTCTTACCTTCTAACCTTCTTCTTTGTTTCAGTCCAGAAGGGTTCTGTCGAACTTAACCTCCATGGCGTGTGCCGGACAGGCCATGACGCACAATTCACAGGCGCTGCACTTGCTCTTATCGAAGATCACCTCCATCTCAGGCCGTCGGATGGACAGGGCGCCGGTCGGGCAGACTGCCGT
>Ga0209270_1000249_pt1 | contig 132551 bp, 111 predicted proteins | sample MTBAKSrepl1MetaG_FD_187456 | JGI IMG/M metagenome (GOLD analysis project Ga0209270, IMG submission 187456) | Enrichment culture microbial communities from Arthur Kill intertidal strait, New Jersey, USA, that are MTBE-degrading - MTBE-AKS1... | ecosystem: Environmental > Aquatic > Marine >... | reverse complement strand
GGACGCACATCCCACCAGGGCCACCGCCAGCACCATTCCCAAAATCATTCCTCCCCATCCTCGTTTCTGCATAAAACGCTCCTTTCCCTTTTTCCTTCAATTTAATCGCATACACCCTATTCAATCGTCGACGAACCGGATCGATCGGCCGGCAATCGAGCCATCTCAAACTCGACATCAGCACGCCCAATCCATCAGCCGCCGATGAATCCCTTTTTGATATTTTCATACGATTGGGTCAAATCGGTCATCATTTGATCCAGCTCTTGCTTGGCACTTTCCCAAGCATCCCCACTGAGCCCCTTCATCTCCTCCATTTTGGCCGCAGCAACTTCCTTTTTTTTAGAAAAAGCCGCCAATTGATCCTGAAATTTCTCTTTGGCCGCGTCACCGAGAACGCCCATCTTGCCGCTGAGGTCCTCGTACTGCTGATCCAGGTTCTCCAGTTGCCCCTTCATGTCACCCAGGTAAGCGTCCATTTTCTCTTTTGCGGCCACGGCCGCGGACTCTACACCCTCTTTGGTCGCGACTGCTGCGGATTCGACATTCTCCTTCGCCGCTGATCCCATTTGCTTGGCCGCCTCTGTGGCCTCTTTCACACCCTTTTTCATGTCCTGGGTGGCCTGATCAGCTTTCTCTCCGCAACCTAAAAGCATGGCAAGGCTAACCCCGATGGTAATAACGGACATCCCAATAAAGCGCTTCATCATCTCTCCTCCTTTTCTCTCAAGTGCTGTGGTTCGGTAAAATTATCAAAAAATCAATCTTCCTTGTGTTCATATAAATGAACGTCCCGTTGGGGGAACGGAATGGAAATATCATTGGCATCGAATGTTTTTTTCACCTTTTCGATCAACTCGAAGTAAACACCCCAGAAATCGTCAAGGGATGACCATCCGCGAAACGTCAGGTTCACGCTGCTGTCCGCCAATTCAGATACCACCACTTGTGGCTCGGGATCTTTTAAAATGCGCGGGTCTTGAAGGACAAGATCCATGATGAGTTGGCGGGCCTTATCGATGTCATCCGAATATCCAATGCCGAATACCAGGTCCAAGCGTCGTGTTCCCTTGGTGGAGTAGTTCACGATATTATCACCGGAAATTTTCGAATTAGGAATAATGATAGTTTTGTTGTCCGGGCTTTTAAGCTGCGTCGTGAAAATCTGTATCGCCTCCACAGTACCGGCCGTACCCGCGCCTTCGATGTAATCTCCTACCCGGAATGGTCTGAAAATAATCATCAATACGCCGGCTGCGAAATTGGATAGAGATCCCTGTAAGGCCAAACCAATGGCGAGACCGGCGGCACCCAATACGGCAATAAAAGAGGCGGTCTGGATTCCCAACTGGTTCAAAGCTGCGATGATGATAAAAGCGAGCAGTGCGACATAGGACAAATGGCTGACAAAAGAAACCAGGGTCCCGTCGACCTTTCTTTTTATCATCAGCCGTTCCATGAACCGAGTAACGGCCTTGGCCACCCATCGCCCGACGATGAATATGGCGATGGCGCCAACCACTTTAATGCCGTAGACGGTTAAGAGTTCATACACTCTCTCAAGAATATTGGACCACTCCATCAATTTCTCCTTTGTGCAATGAGTTTAAAAAGCAACAACCACCGAGGTTGCTAAAATGGTGTCGGTTTTGCTCAAATCACTGGGTTGCGGGTCGTGATTATAAAAAACCGAATATGAAATTTTCAACGCCAGAATATCGGTCAGCGACGTGATTAAGGCCGTTTCGGAATTCAATTTCCAGGCAGTGCCATCCTTCAGATTTTGCAGGTACTCGACGCCTTGTGAAAATTTGGTCTTTTCGGTGAACTGCCAATCGAACCGGGCGAACAAGCGCCCCTCGGCGAACTCTTCAGAGTCCACGTCGGAATCCGCGTAATCCTCGTAACTGTAGTTCAAGCCACCCTCGGTAATCATAAAAAAGGTGGGACCGATTAAGAACCTGTATCCCAAGCCAGGACCGATGGCGATGCGATGGTCGAATCCGGCATAGGTGTCGCGAAGCCAGCTTCCAAGTCCGTAGGCATACCAACGGTCCGTAATTGAATAGTCTCCCCTGAGCGTCGTGAAATATCTTTCGGTCTCCGTTTCGTCGTCGGCCTCATTGTATATGGCCCCGATTATCCATGATGCCGCCCACTTGTCACTGAACTTGTATTTCATTTCATTTTTACCGGCCAGACTCAGCGTGTCCGTGTTACCGGTGGTATTGACCAACGATATACTGGTCTCGTTTGAAAAGGGCTTTTCTTCTGCCTTGTTTTGCTCTTCGGCATAGGCATGTTCCCAAAGACCAAGGACACACAAACACACTAAAAGAATTATCGTTTTCTGCATCAATCTACTCGTCCTTTGTTAAACAGCATTCAATCGTTTTACAGCCCCACCATTTGCTCTACTTTTTTGATCACATCCGGAGCCAAGCCCAAACCGGATGCAAGCTCTGTCATGTAAGCCTTCTCGGCCGGCGTATCCACCTCGATCGCCATGAGCGATGCGGCGAAAATTTCAACCGCCAGTTCCGGCCGACGCCTGCCCGCCAGGATAAGTTCATCTGTTTCCAAGGGTTTTTGCATTTGCGTCAATACGTAGCGTTGGTCCTCCGCCGCCGCGCCTGCTTCCTGCAACTTCCCGACGATCCGTTGAATCTCATACTCATCGATACGGCCGTCTGCCTTGGCGGCGTTGATCATCGCCTTCAACACCAACTCCGATTGGGTTTCCAACTCACGCCGGTCGGACTCGGTTTGAGGTTCGAGAAGTCCCAGGGGAACTCGTTCCCCGCCTTGGCCACTGCCTTTGAGGGCCTTAAATGCCATCGCACCTAAGAGCGCCATCACACCTCCCCCCAAGGCGCCACTCATGGATTTCCCGCCGCCACCGAGTAGGGCACCGGCCAGGGCGCCCAGACCACCGAGGGCCAAATTGTTTTTACCGCCCGCAGCTTTCCCAGCCTGGTTCAGTACATCTCCAAGCATACCGCCCAACCCGCCACCGCCTCCGCCTCCGCCTCCACCGGTTTTTCCGCCAAGCATGCCCCCCAGGCTATCAAGAAGCCCACCGCCACCACCCCCCACAGCGTTCTTCAGCCGCTGATGGGACGAAGGCGCCATACCGGATTGCATCAAAGCTCCCAAAAGATCGCCGATTCCCATTTTTTATCCCCCTCTCAATTTTTGAGATAAAGCTTCAGCCTAAAGGAATGCGAATTTTTTGACCCGGATAAATCAAATTCGCATCCTTGATCACTTCCCGATTGGCCTCAAAAATCTTGGTATAGTCATTGGCCTTCCCGTAAAATTGCTTGGCGATAGCAGACAAGGTATCTCCCTTTTTAATGATGTAGTACTCTACCTTTTCCTTGGCCGGCGGGGCTTGCAGTCCGTCAACCTTGACATCCGACACCCCTTTCACATTGCCTGCCAGCAGTACGGCCTTTTCCATGGCTTCCGCACTGGCCGCTTGACCTGAAAGGGCGACGACGCCATCATTGAACTCCACCGTCAAACCTGAAATCCCGGGGTTCGCCGCCTCGATGTGCTGCTTGATTTTTTCAGCGGCTTCCGCGTCACGGTTAAACAATTTGTTTCCGATCTCTTTTACAAAATCTAATAATCCCATGATATCATCACCTTAGGTTGTGGGTACAAAAAATAAACCATAGGCCGGGCCGAAAACCCGCCTATCTACTCTTTCCTCTGAGGTTAAGACAAATCGTCTGCCCGCTGAAGGCCCAAGACAATAGCTAAAGATTGGAGGTACAATGGGGACACTTGGTCGCCTTGATCGGTATCGTGGAGAAACAGTATGGACAATCTTTGGTCGTGGGCTCGGCGGCTGGCGCTTCTTCCTTGCGCTTCATTGAATTCATCCCTTTGACCAGCAGAAACACCGAAAAGGCGACAATCAAGAAACTGATCACGGTGTTGAAAAAAGCGCCGTAACTCAATGTGACGGCACCGGCCTCCTTGGCAGCTGCAAGCGTAAGATAGGGTCCTGCGGTAGCGCCCTCTTTGAGGGTGACAAACAGATCGGAAAAGTCGACACTGCCCAGGAGCAAACCGATGGGCGGCATGATCACATCATCCACAAGGGACTTGACGATCGTCCCGAAGGCGGCGCCGATAATAATGCCCACTGCCATGTCCACGACGTTGCCCCGCATTGCAAATTCCTTGAATTCCTTGAACATATCGCTTCTCCTTCTTTGATTTAGTTCGTCTGCTTTTTTTCGATGAATGCATCGAAGCCGTAGAGCCTTAACCCGTCCCCACGATTATTAATCGCGTCATATTTGACATCCGCCTCCGCACACAGGGTTCTAAGCGCTCCGAGCAGGACCCTGAAACCCTCTTTATCGGTATAGCTTCGCAGGTTCTCTTCCTTCTCCCATTCATCAATGATAACAAAATGGGTCGCATCTTCTTTGCACTCATAGACACGTGATGCGCAGATGCCTCGTTCCAAGAGCCTGTCCCTTTGCAGGGAACGCATCGCGTCCAGCAATTCATGGCGCTTTTCTGGCCACACTCTCGCAACGACTGTCATCCGTACCATGGCCTCACCGCCCGATGTGTTGAATAGCCAGAGATTCTAACTGAATGTGATTCACTCTGAAGAGTAAGCTCTTCAAAAGTTGTATGATAAAAAGTTCGCATGGCCATGGGGATGGCAGACGTGGATAGGACAGGTAGTCAGGGTCACGTGAGCCATGCGGGCTTAGTGACGGTTTAATGCAAACGGCGGATAAGCGGCCCAGACTGTTTGAGCGCAGCGAGTTTCTGGGCCGCCCGCTGTGCATTTTACCGGCACTTGACCTCTTGGCGTGTGGCATCGGCCACCTGCTCTATCCACGCCGGGTTTAAAGACCATCATTGCGGTTAGAACTGCTGTTGAATAGCCCTCTTGCATTGAAAATATTGCAATATTCTTGCCGTTGCCTAAATTGACATCGATAAAAATGTATGTTTTTGATTTTATAAAATAATAATATGATATGAGTTGTTTTTGATCGTCTCTTGCTATCTACAGAAACCGTTAAATTTAGAGGTTTCCGCTGAATTTCACGGCATCCGCTCCATTAAACGGCAGCCGGGGAGGGCTTCGATCAACGAGGCATACCGGGTCTTCAATGCATGTGGCCAGGTCGTACTCAAGGACCGCTGGGTATCGCTCTCTATTGTCTTGGGAGGGAGGGCGCAATTCGCTCCAGGTAAATGGTCTCTTGCTCGTCGAGTATGGACCGCAATATTTCCGGTGTCGTTCGTGGATTCATGATCACTGCTCGAAGCACGACGGTGTCCGGCTGGCCGAAACGCCTCAGGGTGGTACGCGACACAAAACTGTTGCCCGCTTCCCGTTGCAACCGTTGTAGCCGGATATTGATGCGGTTCAGCATATCAAGTGATTGATCTTCATCCGTGCCGGATGATGCGCGCCACTGCCCGGGTGCGATACGATAGGTGAGAATATTGAGCTCGGGCGCCGTGACCAGCTCGAACATGGGACGCCGACGGATCTCTTCGGCGAACGCACGCGCCGTTTCGATGCCATGGTCGATAAGAAGCGCGTACCCTCCCGATCCCATGATGTCCAGTGCGCTGCCCAGCACCAACGAAGTGGCCGAACGAGAGCCTGCAAGGGAACGGATGCCCAGATCCACCGAACCGGGACGATTAATGTAGGCCGCATGATAGGCCACCGCATCCATCGCCTCAGGATTCTTAAAAAACACCATGCCGCAGCTCATGGGAAGATAAAACTGCTTATGGCCGTCGATGGTCACCGAATCGGCTCTCTGGATGCCCTCCAGCAGGCCGGCGTAGCGCTGGGAAAGCAATACAGGCCCGCCCCAGGCCGCATCCACATGAAAATGAATGCGATGTTCGCTGCACAGATCCGCAATGGCGTGGAGTGGATCAACGGCACCCGTCTCCGTGGTACCGGCAATACCGACGACGGCCAGGACAACGGTTTCCTTGTCCCGGTGCATTTCTTCTACCACACGCCTCAGTGCCTGGACATCCATCCGGTTGCTGTGGTCGACGGGGATGGGCACCACGGCCTTGTTTCCCAACCCAAGCACGCCGGCCGCCTTGCGTATTGAATAATGGCAGAGTTCCGAAACGAGCACCCTGACCCGCCGGATGCCGCGTGCCTGCATGGCTGCAGCCAGCCCCTCCTGTTCGACACCGGCGCAGCCCGACAAGGGTGAAAACAACCGGTTTCGGGCCACCCAAAGGGCGGTCAGGTTGGCCAGGGTCCCATCCTCGACGAACGATCCAAGCGTGCTTTCGGGTTTCTGGACGTGGGTGTCGTAAAATTCCTGGTCCAAACCAAACAACAAACGATGAACCTTGGCCAGAACTTGTCGTTCGTAGACGCTCACCACTTTGGAGGTCTCCAGTTTGACCGGGTTCTGATTCAAGGCGGCAACGATGGTGCTGAGGTGGACCATGAAAAACGGAATCGCCGATGTCATGTGGCCGACAAAATAGGGTGAAGAGACATTGACGGCGTGGGGCGCGATCTCCTCGATGATCTCGGAAATCACATCGGCCAGCTTTTTGACCGGGCTTCGGTCGATGTCCGAAGAGGTAAAACGGGAGGCCAGCAACCTGAGCGAGATCTCCTCCGTGATCCCTACGTGCTCGCGCAAAAAGTCGTGCAGCCCAAACAGGATTTGTTCCATGTACTTGGTGAGCACCACTCGGGATTGATCATTTTCAGGCCGATGGAAAATGCGCTCCAGTGTCTCGCGATTGGCGACCAGCTGCTGCTTCGGATTGTCCTTAACCATGCTTTGCCCACCTTGCCCCTTTGGATCGATGTTCAACCATTACAAAAACGGATACCCAATCACTACCTTCCCAAAAAGTGACCCTTGAATTTTAAATTGTAACAATTCAGCGCCGGGTTAAGCACTCCGTCCGATTATTGGTTATCTGCTGCAGCCTGCGGTTTCGGCATCGGCCCCAAGATCAGGCGTTGCGGGTCTACGCCGCTGCGCAACGTGGCCAGCTCACTTTCAGAGGGAGGGGATGCCATTCTGGCCCTCGAAATGTCCAGGTCGAATCCTGTTTCCGAGGCAACCTTTCCAGGGTCGGTGAAGGGATAATATTCATCGAGATACATCATCTTGGTGTGTTCATCGAACTTCATCACGCATAGATTGGTGACCACCGCAATCGGCCCGCCACGTTCGAAACCTGCTTTACGCCGGGAGTCGCCGCCGGTCATCCACCCGGGACTCGTAAGATAGTCAAGTTTCTCTACAAACCGCTGGCGCTGATGCTGCATGAAAATAATCACGCCATAAGCCATGCTGGCCGCATCGCAGGCTCCGCCCGACCCGGGAAACCGCTGCCGGGGATGCTCATAGCTACCCAGAAGGGTTGAATTCAGGTTGCCGTAACAATCAATCTGGGCCGCCCCCAAAAAAGCGATCGTCCGGAACTTCGAGTGACCCAGCAGGCTGAGCGCGTCGACCAGACTGGTGTTGATCGAGGTACCCACCATGACGCGAGGATCGGCAACGGCCAGGGGAAGTTCGTCCAAGCTGGGATCGATGCCACCGGTTTCAAAGAAGACGACGGCCTCCGGGGCATGGATGCGCTTGGCTACCGTTGCCGCCAGCATGCTCAAGCCCGTACCGGCGAACAATATGTCTCCGTTTTTGACAAGCCGGCCGGCACTCAGGGCCATTATCTCGTTGGCGGTATAATTTTCCATGGTTCGTCCTATCTTCGATCCAGCCCCGGAGCATATCCCAAAGCTGAATTTGCCTTTATTTTCAAAAGATTTCTAATACCCACCTTCTCCAGATACGCTTCCTGGCTGTCCAAGGGATAAACCCATTCGTTCAGGTATTCAGCGAATCTATCGTCTTCACGGGCCATGTTTTTAAAGAGATTCAAATGCACTGGATCGTAATCGTAAAACTTGTGGCACGCCGTGGGGTGGGCACCGAAAGGAGCGACAATGACGGCATCCACCATGAAATGAGGAAGGCTGTTCTGATCCGGTTCCTGACGGATAATATCCTCCGGGATGATCTCCTCGCAGGTGACGATCACGGTTTTGGCCGCTTTTGCCTGCTCGATATCGGCAAAGGTGAGACCGCAGATACGGCATGTTCCCTCATCCCCGACAAATTGGGCATGCAGGATGGCGACATCCGGCTTGAGCGGCGGCAACACGATGACCTCGCCGCCGTCCGGGTCAAGCGGATCATCGATGATTTTCAGCTTGTGTTCCGGCACCCGGTCTTTTCCACGGCATGCGGCGGAAAAGCCGGAGCGTCGCACGATATCGGTATTAAGACCGGATTTGGTAGCCACAAACGGCAACCCCATGGCGCCGGCCAGGAAACGAAGGGTCATGTGAAAATTTGAATAGTCTTCTACCTCGATGGCTTTATCAAGAAACGCCTTTTTGAAACGATGCCCGGTTGGCGCGAATCGGGCCACGCCGCCGTATGCCAGTTCGACGCGCTTCACGCATCCGGCGCCGATCAGCAATTCCATTCCCTGTCCGTGGGAGTGAACGACGAGATAGAGATCTTTGATTTTCTGCCTGATGATCTCGCGAATCATCAGCATTGGATTCCGGTTCACGGTAAATCCGCCGAGGGCGATCTGATCGCCATCCTTGATGTACTTCCCGACGGCGTCCGCAGCACTCATCCTGTTCAGGGCCATCATCATTCCTTGTGTTGAATTTTTGAATCCGATTTCCTATTAGCACACCACCGGTCCGACTCATCAGCAGATTCGGAGAATCCGAAGGTACTGGAAAGCGAGGAATAATGCAATACGGTCACGTTTCGTCCAGCGATTCTAAATGTGCAATTCATCGATCGGCGCCGATCCTGTATTGACGGTTGAAAGGCCCAACTGATATAGTTTTGTGCAAACGAATGGTTGGCATCCTATTGGACACGCATCATGGCATCACGCGCTGAGGGGGAGCTGTATGGGCAAGATCAGGAAGTGCAAATTAAGTTGGCAACCATCGGGTTCAGAAGAAGTCATCGGTTATCGGCTCTATTGGTCCAAGGGGGATCGGGTCAGCTACGATTCCAACTTTTTCGAGTTGGGAAAAGTTCACGAAGTCTGTTTGCCCGATGTCCTAAAGCTCGATACTCGTTATGAAACGAGCATCATGTTGGGGATTACAGCGGTGGACCTCGAGGGAAACGAATCGGATATGGTCACCCTCCCCGTACCCTACCGCACCAAGGTTCCGCCTCCGCCTTCCGGCCTGGAAATTTCAACGACCGATGAGTTCCCGGCGATGGAGGCGGATAACGCTGACCGGCAACAATCACCCGCTGAACCGGAAAGACCGATCCCTCAGGTCGAACCCCATGACGCGCAGCGTCGAAGCGGCCCGCCTGTGTCCTTCAATTCCACCGAAAGCAGAATCAAATACTACGATGACGTAGGGTATCGGAAACTGGAAATCGACTGAAAGCGGGGCGATGGGGCCGTTTATATCCTCCCATGAGCGACGGTTTTGATCTGTTCACGGACCCGAACCATATGTCTATGGGCGCAGGAACTTTGCGCTTAACGAAATTTATAAGCCCTGCCTTGACACCATCTGGATTTGATGCCATCAAAAAGAAAGTCCCGCCTTACCTTCACCTATTTAATCAAAGGAGTCCAATACCATGAAAGTGATCGCCTATCTACTGGGTGTGGGAAGCATCGCCGGTTTTTCCTGCCTGATTCTTTACACGACCGCCACCGTGGAGATGCTCAAAGGGTTGTTTCAAAAATATCCGCCGAAATACATCGCGGCCGCACCCGCAGTGCTTGGATTGTTGTTTTTGATATCCGGGTCGGCCGTGGCCTACCCGTGGGTCTTTCGTTTAATCGGCCTTCTGGCCATCGGAAAAGGCGTGCTGGCCTACACCGACCCCCAGAAGATCTTCAGCCGCATGACCGAGTGGTATTTTGAAAAAGTTTCCGAACAGGGCCAGCGCCTGTTCGGCATCATTGGCGTCATCCTCGGCACCGCCATCCTGAGCTGGGTGCAATAAATGGACATGGATCCGGACATGATTTCCGGATTTGGATTGGGGATATAAGTCAAATTTTTTATAATATTCCTTTATTTATTACTTTTTTATGTATATAAACCCCCATTAAACTGGACATAAATCCGGACATCAGTGTCGTATGGCCACTCACTTCCCCGACCTCTCCTTCGACCCGGCGATACCATCCCGACGACTGGGTGAGCTAAAGGACATGGCCCAGGAGGTGGTCATCGCCTCATCGACCCTGGAGGGCCGCATCGCCGCCCGCACGGCCGCGGCCCTCGGCGACCGTTTACGCTTTCTCAACAGCTACCACTCCAATCTGATCGAAGGACACAAGACCTCCATCCTGGACATCGAGGCCGCCTTGCAGCAGGACTTTTCGGGCGACGAACAGAAACGCTATGCCCAGGAGCTGTGCGCGGCCCATGTGCGGGCAGAACGCGTCCTGATGGCCGAGATCCTGGAGACCCCTCCGGTAAACATCTGCGCCGGAGATTTCGTAAGCCGAATTCACCGGACAATTTATGAACAGTTGCCCTCCCACCACCTCTTCGTCCATGACCAGGGCGGTTTCACACGCCATGCAGTTCTTCCTGGCCAGATGCGCGACGGTCAGGTCTCTCTGGATGGCGGCCTGACACCCCACGGGCCCTCCGCCGACCGGTTGCCCGCCAAGTTTGCCGCGTTCAGGCGGGCTTACGATCCCGTCAACTTTCATGGCGACGAGCGTTTGATCGCCATCGCCGCGAGTCACCACCGCCTGGTATGGCTCCACCCTTTCCGCGACGGCAACGGCCGCGTCACTCGGCTCTTTTCCGGTTTATACCTGGCGCATACCGGCATCAACCGAAGCAATCTATGGTCCCTGTCGCGCGGGTTTTCAAGAGATAAGCAGTGGTACATGACCAATCTGCGGTCAGCGGATTCACCCGACGAGGATCGGAAGGGATTCGACCAGGACTATTTCACCGATTTCTGCCTCTACTTCCTAGAGGTTTGCCTGGATCAAATCCGGTTCATGGACAAAATCCTCGGTTTGAACCGAATCGATGCACGTATCGAAGGCTACATCCGGGACCGCGACAAGACACGAGGCGCTATGGACCCCTTGGATCAGCGCTCCGCCAAGCTGCTCAAGGCGCTTTTCCTGCAGGGTGAGGTACCCAGGGGGGAAGCTCGATCGATCATGGGCATGGACCATCAAACCGATCGACACGCCCGACGCATCGTCAGCCAACTGGTTCGGGAGGGACTGGTTTGCTCATCATCCCACCGCGCGCCATTGAGCATCGGCTTTCCAACCCAGGTGCTGCGTTACTACTTTCCGGACATTTTCGATCCCTCGGTCCTGGGAGAGGCAACCGAAGAATAAAGGAGCGAACATGCCTTATATCCACCATGGCAACATCAATCTCTATTACGAATCCACCGGCCAGGGCGATCCGCTGGTCCTGATCCGCGGCCTGGGCAGCAATGCCGACCACTGGTACGCTCAGGTTCCGGATCTGTCGAGACATTATCGGGTCATCACCTTCGACAATCGTGCCATCGCCCGATCCAGCGATCCCGGCGGCGACTTTACGATTCGTGACATGGCCGAGGATGTGGTCGACCTGATGGACGGCCTCGAGATCTCCCGCGCACATATCCTTGGGCTTTCCATGGGAGGCATGATCGCCCAGGAACTGGCCATCGGCGAGCCACGGCGAGTCAGGGGATTGATTCTGGTCGTGACCCATTGCGGCGGGCGGCACCAGGTGAAAGCCGAAGACAAGGTAATGGCAGCCGTTGAACGCATGGCCGTGGATCAGAGCATGGAGGCCCGTCTCGAGGCGGCCGGTGTCTTTTTCGCACCGCAAACCCTTTCCGGGCGTCTATCGGTGATCCAGGAATATGCCGCGGTCTCCATGAAGCATCCGACCGACGGCGAAATCCTGCAGCGACAGATGAAAGCGATCCAAAACCACGATGTCTACGATCGTTTGCAACGGATAACGGCGCCCACCCTGGTCATGACCGGCGCCGAGGATGTGCTCATTCCGCCTGACAATTCGCGAATTCTGGCCGAACGCATACCCAACGCCGAGTTCATGGTGATCCAGGGCGGCGGGCATCAAATCCTGATCGAACAGCCCGAGGCGTGCAACCGGGCGATCATCGACTTTTTGAAAAAGGTGGATGCCGGCTAAGCGTGTTCACAACCTGGAATCGATGCCAATTCAGCCGTTTTCTGATAAAGCAGACCGGAAACCAGGGCCGTAAAAGGCGCCACGGTGACCAGACCGAAACTTCCCACAAGGATATTGAGCACTTCGGCGGCGACAAATGGCGCATTGAGCAAGTTTTCCATTGGCAGCCCCTTGGCCATGAAAAGCAAAAACATGGTGATATGGCTGCTCGAATAGGCCAGCAAGAGCGTGGTCGTCATGGTGCCGACCACCGCCCGTCCTACCCGCAAGCCGGAGCGGATGTGCTCCACGACGCCGATGGCCGGATGCTTGCGTTTGATTTCATCCATGCTCGCCGCAACATCCATGGCCAGGTCCATGACCGCGCCCGATGAAGCGATGAAGACGCTGGCGATAAATATATCGGTCAATCGCAGTTCGATGTATCCCGAATAGAGCAGCGTCTCGGCAAACGGTCGCACGGCGCCGTGCAGTGCAAAGGCCTTGGCGAACCAGACGGCCAGGACGCAGGTCAACAGGACACCCATCATCGACCCCAGGAAAGTCGCCACGCCCCGTCGGTTGATACCCCCCACCGAAAAGGTGATGACGGCCGTCAACAAGGCCACCACGCCCAGACCGCTGGACAGGGGCGGATAGCCCTGCAGCAGCAAAGGGAAATAGATTTTCCAGAGCACCATGGCGGCGAAAACAAAGGAGAGCACCGCCTTCAATCCCGTCACACCCGCAACGGAGACCAACAGCAACCCGAAAAGAACGATCAGCATGGCCTGCATGCCCAGCCGGTAGTGGCCGCGCGCCAAGCCATGGCGTGGCTTTCCGTCAACGATGTCGTATTCCACCAGGATGACGCCCCCAGCTTCGTAGAATTCATCGAACTCCATTTTCCCGGTCAACATATTGGTGATAGAGAATTCATCGCCTTTGTGAGGGCCGTCCAGAAGTTTTACCGTGAGCACCTGGGCCTCGGTTCGCACGATCAAATTCTGGCGCACATGGGTGTTGTCCACTGCGGTGATGCGGCCGCGGGCATGCAAACCACGCTGGGCGGCACTCATCGGCGCCAGGTTCACGAAAGCCATCACCAGGCATATCCCCGCGATGATCAGAGAAAACAACCACTCCCTTTTGTGTTCCAACCCTTGATTTCCTTTCCCCAGAAAGAATGACGAAACGGCGCCGTGTCCCACCGGCGCCGTTGAATCAAAAAAAGTTAGCTCAAGACCTATTTCTCAACGGGCAGTTCCCCGACATCCATCGCCTCGGCCAGCTTTTTGGCGATGTCGGTGTTGTCATAGAAGCCGGCAAACCGCCAGGCTTCGCGGCCCTGGGCGAAAACCGGAACTGGAACGCCGGTATGGGAGTAGGAGGTCCAGCCGATGCTGGCGTTCTCGTTTAAGACGTGGGTAATGGTGACGACGATCGGCTCGTAGCCACCATAAAGCAGTCGGTTTTCGTCGTCACCATTGTCGTTTATGCCGCACATGGATTTGTCATAAGCATCTTCGAGTTTTTCCTTTTGGTACGCGTTCAGCGACGCATAATCCAAGCCGAACACCTCTTTCATGAGACGTATCATCTCGCCGTTGCTCTCCAGGTTGTTGGGCGCTTCATACGCGTAGCCATCGCCATAGTCGGCCTTGTGATCCAGCCACTGATTGGCCCCGAAATAGGCGAAACTATACTTTTGCGTCATCAATTTGTCATAGTAGGCCGTGTAGGCCGTGGTGGCATGACCGATGGTCATGCCGCCGGTCTCATGGTCACCGGTCACCACGATCAGGGTCTCATGCGGATGCTTTCGGTAAAAATCCAATGCCACGCCAATGGCATTGTCGAAATCGATCATATCGCCGATGGTGGCCACGGCGTCGTTGGCATGGCAGGCCCAGTCGATCTTGCCGCCTTCCACCATGATGAAGAACCCGTTGTTGCGACCGTGTCTTCGATGCCATTTTTTGTGCGGCTTTCTGGAATCAGAGTACAGATTGGCGATGGCCACCTCGGTCATCTCGGCCAGGGACAAATTGTCATTTTCGGCATTTTTCCGATCCACATCATAGGGCATGGCGGAACTGTCCTGGAGCCAGGGATTGATGCACACCACCTTTTCCATGGGCCCATCCTTAAGGGCCTCGATGGCAGCACGGTCGTTGAGGACCGTGTACCCTTTTGCCTCCAGAAGATCCCAGACATTGTTACTGGTATCACCGCTTCGCGCCGGCCCGGTGGGTGAAACCAGCCCGCCGCCGCCAAAAAACGCGTAGCCCGATTCGGCCAGTTGGGTGGCGATATGGTTCATATACCCGCGATTCGTGACGCTGGCATAATAAGCCGCAGGGGTGGCATGATCCAGGGATACACTGGAAAGAATGCCCACCTTCATTCCAGCTTCATGCGCCAACTGGGCGATGCTTTTATAATTGTTTGCCAGACTCTGATCCATGCCGATCGTGCCGCTCTTCGCCTTGAGACCGCATGCGAAAGCGGTGGCCGAAGAAGCCGAATCGGTCATCAGGGCGAAGGCATCGTAGGTGGTCTGCATGCCGGCCACCGGCATTTTAGTCATGTTGAGCCTGTTTTCCGGTTTCAACAGATCTTCGGCCAGCCTTGCCGATCCGCCGTTCGAGGTCGTCAAATAGGCTTCGGTGGCCTGAATCTGTGAGCTTGACATACCATCCCCCAGGAAGAAAAAGACATATTGCGGTTGTCCGGCATTGGCAATGGATGCGACAGCAAGCATTGCAATGGCCAGCATCATCGTGCGGACAGATTTTCTCAACTTCATCCGTGTTCCCCCTCTGTTTAAAAAAATAAATGGATTCGTTCAGTTTTTATCGTTCGATGGCCCATCACCACAACATTCGGTTTGCTAATCCACCCCCCTTCCCCAAGAATTCCGGCACCGTAACTCGTTTGGGCACAACTCTGTTCGGCAGGCCGTGCTGAGAGCAATGCCGAAGTAGTTGGGTCAGGGTTTATCAAGGGATGATTAGCGCTGTTTGAAGAATATATTAAAATTGTGCAAGGAAATGGCTTTCAATTTTATGATCGATGGCAATTGCGGTGATGATGCGACCCGGATCTAGTGCTTTAACCGCGCCGCAACGCCTTGGAGGTAATATGTTGAACCATCGGCCTCCCGAGAAAATCGAGGCCGTGTTCAATGCCGGGATGCAATTTCTCGGCGGCCTGATGGAGATAGCCACCGGCCGTAAAATCAGCGCCGGCGACCCGTCTGGTCAAATGGTGCGCATCGACCGGGACACCGGCGAGGTGACGTTGAAATTCAGACTGCCCGATCTATGAGCTTGTAATCGACAGTTGTCGGGATAGGTTTTGGCGGCTAAGGGATGGTAACGACGAGCTTGCCGCGGGTGTGCTTGCTCTCCTGCTGGCGGTGGGCGGCAGCGATATCGGCCAGGGGGAAAACCTGTTGGATGACCGGCCGTATCAGGCCGGCCTCGGCCCATTGGCGCACCTGGTTCAGGTCCTCCCGGTCGGCCCGGACGATGACCAGCTTGGCGCGCTGCCCCTTTGAATCTCGGGTTCGTTCCACCGCCTCGCCGACCTCGGGCCGCAGCACCGTGGAGACCCATGCTCCTTCGGGCGCCAGAATCGGCCGCACCTTGTCGAACAGCTGGTTGCCGAACACGTCGAAAAAAATGTCGAACCGCTCTTGGCTACTCGCGATGTCCGTATCATGGTAGTCTATGCAGCGATTCGCCCCCAGATCCCTTAGAAATTTGTGGTTTTGTTGACTGCTGATGGCGGTGACCGTCGCATCGAAGCATTTGGCTATCTGCACGGCCATGCTGCCCACGCCGCCCGCGGCACCGTTAATGCAGACGTGGAAACCGGACTTGATATCAGCTTCGTCGCGCAAGGCCTGCAACGCAGTCAACGAAACAAGTGGCAGTGCGGCAGCCTCCTGGAAGGAGAGGTTGGCGGGTTTGATGCTCAGTTGGTGTGGTTTGACCACAAGATACTCGGCACAGGTGCCGCCCTCCCAGCCATCGAGCATGCCGTAGACCGGATCGCCCTCCTTATAGGCTGTCACGCCGCTTCCCACCTTTGCCACTTCGCCCGAAAAATCGAACCCGGTTCGCATGGGGAACCCAGATCCGGTCAATGCCGCGAAACGCCCTTTGCGGATGAAGGTATCTTTGGGATTGATCGCCGCGGCACGAACACGGACCAGGACCTCATTCTCTCCTGCAGCCGGAATCTCCAAATCTGCGATCTGAATCACATCGATACCACCAAAAGCATGGAACACCGCTGATTTCATGTCACACCACCCCATCACGGCTGCATGAATGCCAGGTTAATCTCTCTTCTTGTTGTTGGCCGGTTTCCAGACCACCTCGTAAAGCTCTTTGCGCCGGCTGAGCAGATTCTGGACACTGCCCTGTTGACGCAACTCTTTGAGCAGATCCAGATCCAGGTCCACCATCAGCGTCATCTCCGTGTTGGGCGTCGCTTCGGCGGCGATGGCGTCATGGGGAAAGGCGAAGTCCGACGGGGTGAAGACGGCCGATTGGGAATACTGGATGTCCATGTTCTCGACTTTCGGCAAATTGCCGACGCTGCCGGAAATGGCCACATAACATTCGTTTTCGATGGCACGGGCCTGGGCGCAGCGTCGCACGCGCAGGTAGGCGTTTTTGGTGTCGGTCCAGTAAGGGACGAACAGCAGCACCATGCCTTTGTCCACCAGATAGCGGGCCAGTTCCGGAAATTCCACGTCATAGCAGATAAGAATGCCGATTTTGCCGATATCGGTGTCGAATATCTTGATCTCTTCGCCGCCCCTGAAGCCCCAATACTGGGCCTCGTCCGGCGTGATATGCAGCTTGCGTTGCTCGTCCCAGGTACCGTCCCGGCGGCAAAGATACGAGACGTTGTAGAGCAGGTCTTCTTCTATTACCGGTACGCTGCCGGCGACGATGTTGGTGTTGTAGGAGATGGCCATGCTCACGAAAGCCCCCCGGATCTCTTCGGTATATTCGGCCAGCGATCGCATGGCCTCGGTGGGGTTTTCCTGATCGAAGTTCTTCAACAGGGGCGCATTGAGCAGTTCCGGGAATAAAATCAAGTCCGTGTTGTAGCCGGACATGGCATCCACGAAAAACTCGACCTGATGCATGAAATCTTCCAGTGTGTTGAACGGCCGCATCTGCCATTGGACCACGCCGATGCGCGGATAGGACTTACGGCCGCCGAACAGTTTCTGGCGTTTTTCATAGAAGATATTGCTCCACTCCATCAAAACGCCGTAGGACGCGGATTCGGTATCCTCGGCAATATAGTTTTTCAAGACTTTCTTGATGTGAAAATCATTGGAAAGCTGAAACGACAGCACCGGATCGTAAATCTCATTGGCCTTGACCTTCTGGATATACTCCGACGGCGTCATTTTATCGGCGTGCTCGCCATAACCTGGAATTCGGCCGCCGAAGATGATCCCCTTGAGATTCAGCTTCTCGCACAGCTCCTTGCGGGCATCGTACAAGCGCCGGCCGAGGCGAAGACCGCGATAGCCGGGATCCACGAAGACGTCGATGCCATACAAGGCGTTTCCGTCCGGATCATGGGCCGTCATCTTGCCACCGTCGATGACATCCTCATAGGAGTGCCGGCTCTCGAACTCCTCGGCATTCACCAGGATGGCGTGCGCGGCGGCCACGACATGCCCGTTGTCCTCGATGCAGATCTGACCTTCCGGAAAATGCTCGATCAGGGCCCGGTACTCATCGGGTTTCCAGGCTCCGCCCATGCCCGGATAGACCTGATCCATGATCTGCCTGATATCGTCGTAATCGTCGAGGGTCAGACCGCGCAGGATGAGTTTATGTTCTATGGTTTCGCTATCGCTCATGGTTAATCTCCAGACTTTTGCCAATCCCCATATGACCAATGGGCCCGATATCGGCGCCGTGTCTGAGACCGGCGGAGAGGCGGCTTCGGGCCGAAAATTTTTGCACTTGATTGCGTCGAATCAGTTAAATACCATAACGATAAACAGATTATTGTGCAACCGCATGGCTCACGTGGCCCTGGCCACCCGCCCCGCCCACGCCAGCCATCTCCGTTGCCGTGCGAGATCGGCAGCGACAAGGATTGACTTTGAATGATAAAAAGGAGTTCTACTCATTGAACGAAAGATTCGATTTCCTGCGCCGCCTTCAGGCGATCCTTTTGAACGCACCCGAGAATGTGCCCGGCCGATATCAACGGTATGGTATCGCCAGTAATTTGTTATACGTCTTCGCCCTGGTCGGCCACACCGCCTATATCCCCGTCCATTGGGCCCTGGGTGCGCCGCTCTCGCTGTGGATCAATATCGCCTGCATTCCGACCGATCTGGTCTGTTTGTATCTCAATTATCGCCGCTTTTACGGTCTGGCCTTCACCATCTGGGTCGCGGTCATCACGTCGCACTCCGTATACAGCTCGCTGGCATATGGCTGGGCGGCTGGATTTCACTATTATATTCTCAGCCTGACGGTTTTCGTCTTCATCGCCCCGTGGACAAAAGCCATCAAGGTCACTCTCCTGTGCGGTTTGTCCGGTACGTATGTCTGGCTCTACCTTTCTGCGACCCCACCGCTGAAAACACTTGCCGCCGACCTTCAAACGGCCATTGCGATCAGCAACATCATCGTCAACTTCATCCTCCTCGCGTATCTGGCCAGATACGCCATGGTGGCCGCCGAAAAAGCGCAGGAGGCCTTGGAATCGAGCGAAAAGACATTGAATACCACGCTGGCCGCCTCTCCGGTCGGCATCGCCCTCGTCCAGCATCGAAACATTTCCTGGGCCAACGAGACGCTGGCCCGCATGCTGGGACACAAAAACAGCCGTGAAGTCCGGGGCGACATCCTTGACTTTTATCCAAATTCTGAAGATATCCACGAAATGGAACATCTGGCGCACGGCCTGGGGCAACCCGAAATCGACCGACCGGACACCGAGATTATTCGCAAAGACGGCTCCCGCGTCCAGTGCCATCTGAAGATACGGCCCATCGCGCCCAGGGATGCCGCCAGAGGCTCCATCGTAGTGGTGATGGACATCACCGACCACAAACGCGCCGAGTCCGAAAAAGAGGCGCTTCAAGCCAGATTCCAAAGGGCCCGCAAGATGCAGGCCGTGGGCACCCTTGCCGGTGGCGTGGCCCACGACCTGAACAACATCCTTTCGGGAATTCTGAGCTACCCCGATCTGCTCTTGATGCAGATGGCGGCCGCCGACCCGATGCGAAAACCGCTCGAAACCATCAAGCAATGCGGCGAAAAAGCGGCCGCCATCGTGCAGGATCTGCTGACCCTCGCCCGGCGGGGGGTGCCGGTCAACCAGGTCGTAGACTTAAACCGGGTCGTAGGCGACTATCTGGCCAGTCCGGAACATGAAAAGATCATCTCCTATCATCCAATGGTTCGCGTGTACACCCGATTGCCGGAACAGGCCCCATGCACCTCCGGATCGCCGGTCCACCTGTCAAAAACATTGATGAACCTGGTCGCCAATGCCGCCGAGGCCATGCCCGAGGGCGGCGAGTTATCCATCGCCGTAGAAGCCCGACGCCTGAGCGAAGCACATGTCGGATATGAAATGATCACCCCCGGTGACTATATCGTGCTATCCGTGGCCGACACCGGACCGGGAATTTCGAAGGAGGATCTGGAACGGATATTTGAACCCTTTTACACCAAGAAGGTCATGGGCCGGAGCGGCACGGGCCTGGGACTGGCGGTGGTATGGGGAACGGTGAAAGACAGCGGCGGCTTCGTGGACGTGATCAGCCGGCCCGGGCGAGGAACCCGTTTTGATATCTATCTGCCCGCTACGAAAGCGCCGGCGCCCAGCCAGGCCCTTCATCCGCCGCTGGATCCTTATCTTGGCAAGGGAGAACACGTGCTGTTCGTTGACGATGTGGCGGAACAACGCACCATCGCCGTCAGTATGCTCGAAAGTCTGGGATACCGGGTGGATGCCGCAGCCAGCGGGGAAGAGGCGATCGCCTGGATGCAGAACGACAGGTGCGACCTGCTGATTCTGGACATGATCATGGCACCGGGCATCGACGGTCTGGAAACCTATCAGCGCATCCTTGAAATCCGTCCCGGCCAGAAAGCGATCGTGGCCAGCGGCTTCTCCGAAACCGATCGCGTGTCCCAGGCACTGGCCCTGGGCGCGTCATGCTACCTGCGCAAGCCTTACACCCTCATCGATCTGGCCAAGGCGGTCAGAGAGGCGCTGGCATGACGGCGCCTACCCGGCCCTGTCCCTGACAATCCGCTACCATTTGAACATGGGCAGCGGATCCAGAGGATGGCGCCGCCCCCAGGATAGGGTCAGCGTGATCAACATCTGATGGAAACCGCACCGCGGAAATGCACCCAGCAGGGCGGACAGAAACGGCCGTTCTATCCGGGTGGGCAGCAGGAACAAGCCCACATCCATCCAGTCCGCCCTGCGAAATGCCTCGACCGCGCCACCGCCGGGCCATGGCCTGACCTTGTGGTGCTGCCGAATCGCCTGGGCGATCTCATCGGCCCACGCTTCTCTGTGAATGGATGCCAGATAGCGCCGGGCGCGCGCAACAGATGGTTCCAGATAGTCGAAGGTCCCGTCCAGCCATATGCCGACATCGTGAAAGGCCGCGGCGACGGCCAGCATCTCCCGTGTTTCCCTGTCCGCAGCCGCATAGGCGCAGGCCAGGTTGAAGACCCGGTAGACGTGATGGCGATAAGGATCGAAGGCGTTTCCCAACCCACGGCGCCATTGACCGAAAAGGTGGTCGATGGTCGGATGTTCGGTGATCGGTCGCATGAAGTCACCTGCAGGTGCGCCGTTATCGTCAACAGCACCCGGCACCTCAACCATCGATGCAAAACTTCCAGGCGCAAAACCATTCCTCGGGATGCGCGTCCGGCGGGCAGCCGATGCATTCGGTCCGAATTCTGGGATCGATGGTGCTGGCGAAATAGGGATACTCGACCATCCCAGCGCTTTTGCAGGGATAATCGGGCAACCCCTTGCGTTTGCGGGCGGCCTGAACCCGGCAGTTGTTCATCTCAAAGATAAAGCAATGGTCATCGACCGCTTTTATGGATTGCTCGTTGATGAAGGCGTAAAGACGCAGTCCCAACGCTTGTTTCAGGGCCGGCAGTCCCCCGTCGTCCGGCAATTTGAGCAGGGCCTTGATCCGGTGGGCCTCGAATGGCGAAAATCGGGTCCAACAGGTGTCGTTGCAGCGTTTCGCGTCGCCCATGCCGAACTGCTTTTCGACGGCCTGGAACCAGATGCCGTCATTGGCCAGCCAGTTGACGCTCAGCTTTTCCACCAGATCGAGCAACGTCTCCCGGGGCAACGCATTCAGTGCGGCCGGCACGCCGTTATCGGTTTCGAATCCAAGGGTCTTACCGAGCCGGTCGATCTGATTGGAAAGCGTGGCGTCCCAAACCCGTCCTTCGACCGAGAGGGCCTTTTCCAATCCGACCTGGTGGGCGACTTCCGCAAACCAGGCGCCGTAATGAAAAACGATTCTTCTGAACGCGTCGACCACGATACGCACCAAGACGTCGTGATCGACCTGGCTGATCTCGTTTCTAAAAACGCTCATCATACCTCCGGAGAATTAGATTGATGCCCATCCACAAATGTCCAATTGGCCCGATATCGGCGTTGCGCGGAAAATTTAATCCTCGGAATATCCAGCATATACCTGCGGTTAAATTTTCCGCGCGCCTTGATCTCGACCCAGTTTGCCTATTTGTGGACGGACACTAGATCAGGTTGTACTGACACACCCACGGCACCATTGCCGCCGGGCGCGCTTCATCGATCGTAATATTGCATGGTCGCATTTGGAATCACCGCCACCGGCGTGCCGGGGCCGAATCTGGACTGCAGCAGGTCCCGGGTTTGCTTCCAATCACGGGTCCAGGTAATCGCCTCCGGATTGGCGAACCAATCGCCGAAGGTCTTGTCCAGGTGAGGCGCCATGATCACCAGATCGACGCCCGGCGGTACAGTGGTCACAGGGTATTGACGCCCGCCGTAATCGCGACCGAAACGCCCCAGCAGGTAGTGGACCACCTGACCTTCGGGGGCATTGGCGATGACCACCACGGTGCCCGACAAATCGGCCAGCGCCCGCATGCCCACCCCTGCGGCGATGGTCATTTCGTTGGCCTTGGCAAAGGCGTTGGCGACGACCAGACGTTTGCCCCGCGGCCGCGGATCGGTGGCGTAATGCGACTTGGCGGTCTCCACGGCCCTGGCGAAGGCACTCTCGAGACGGCCGGCAAACACGTCGGTGATCAGACCGCGGCCGTTGAAAAGCACATCGATCTTAAAATCCAGCCCGACCATGCGCGCCGCTTCGGCGATGTTGGCGCGCATGATGTTGTTCTCGAATTTGCCTAAGCCGGTGGTTTCGGGCGCCTGACGCACCACGTCCAGGTGGTAATGGGTGATGGCATCGATGTGGGCCACGCCGGGCAAGAGCAGTTTGCCACCCCCCGAAAAACCGGTCTGGGCATGGGCCGTCACGCAACCGATGCCGATCTTGACCTCGGCCGCCATCACCTCTCGGTTGATCATCACAGGCGTGCCGTAACGGGTCGTGCCCAGGGATACGCAATTTTCATAGGGGTTGTGGTTAAAGACACGATAGCGTTCCACGATTGTTGTGCCGAGCTTCTTGCGCAGCTCATGCTGGGTCAGGGCGCCGTGGGTGCCGAGGGCGCACACGAAGGTGATGGCATCCGCCTCGATCCCGGCCGCTTCCAACTCTTTCAATACGATCGGGGCCAGTTCACAGGTCTGCGTCGGCCGGGTCATATCGTCGAAGACAATCACCGCTGAGCGTTTGCCGCGGGCAATCCGGCGAATCGGCGGGGAATCGATGGGATCGAAAATCGCGGCTTCCATTTGAGCCAACGTCAACGGCCGCCGTTCGGCGCCGCGCATGGGGCAGAACTCCACATCCCAGTCATCGGGCAGATCGATCTCCAGGGTCGTGTTTCCATACCAGAGCAACTGGGGCAATTGGACCTTCATCCTTGGCCTCCTCACGCCATGGCTACCTGCACGCCTGCCAAAATGCGTCGGGATCCTGACGATTTTTGACCGAAGTCCTTGGTGTCAAACCCATATCAATATACAACCATTTGGATATATTTGCTAAAATTTTTTAAAACCTAATGGCACAAGGTTTGCTTTATAAATATACGGAAGCTAACTTTTTCATACACCTTCATCCTCTTCCTTGCGGGCAAGACCCATTGTGGGTCTTGCCCACCTCCTTTTCAGGAGACCCCGATACCGAGGCCGATCAACCGCTTGTGGATGGGCACTATTTATCGCTGATCATCTCCAGTGATATCGTCACCGCCACATCCTTGCCGACCACACCCATTTTCACGAACCGACCGTCGCCCACATGGTATTCCAGACGGTCGATGATCAATCGCGCGTCAAATCCGGCGACCTGCTGCCCCTTTTGCATGGGGCTGTCCTTGATCCCATGAAACACGAAGGGCACCTCGATCTCGCGGGTCACATCCTTGACGGTCAGATCCCCCACCATGCGATACTGGTTGCCACCCGCGTGGTTGATCGCCTTGCTCTTGAACGTCATGGTCGGATAGTCGCTCACCGCGAAAAAATCCTTGGAGCGCAAGTGGTTGTCCCGTTTGGTAATTTGGGTATCGACGCTCTGGGTCTGAACGACCACTTCGATGCGGCTTGCGGCCAGATCGTTGGGGTCGAAAATGAAGGTCCCCGAAAAGTCCGCGAAACGACCCCGCACCGTGGAATAGATGTGCTGAATGTCAAAATAGATGCCCGAATGGGCCATATCGAAGCGCCATTCGACTGCCTGCGCCGCCTGGGGGACCCCCACGGCGGTCATGGCACACAACGCCAAGATTATCAAAGCTGTATAACGTTTCATGAGTGACCTCCTTTTTGAATTCGGTAAATGAACCTCCTGGTCCGGCCGCTCTCCGGTCGTCTACATTCGGAAGGTTTCTGTCTTTAGGGTGCGACGAGGATATCCGAGGCGTAACAAATGATCCTTGATGCGCCTCATGAATTCGGATGGGCCGCATAAAAACACAAGGGTGCCGACCTGATAGGGCCCCAGCAGCTCTTCAAGCCGTTCCGGCGTGATCCCTTCCGGCCGGCATCCCGCCTCCGCTTCACGGGTGAAGATATGGGTGGTTTGCAATCCGGGCAAGGATCGTTCGAGATTTTTGATCACATCGGGATGGACCCTGTCCGCCCGAGTGCGATTGCTCCAGATCAGCCTGATCCTGTGCGTGTCGCCCCTCTCAGCCAGCGCGCGCAGAATGCTCAGCATGGGGGTGATCCCCACGCCACCGGCGATAAACACCAGGCGTTCGGCTGGATCGCAGGCGTCCGGGCTGAAACATCCGTGCGGCCCCTGGACAAAGACGAGGTCACCCGAACGGACGTGCCCGATGCGGCGAGTCCAATCCCCGGAGCAGCGAATGGTCAGCCATAGGCCTTCGGGCCGGCCGGGCTGGGAGGCGATGGTAAATGGATGTTCTTCAGCGGAAAGCGCCTCGGATCGAATGCGGATGTAGACGAATTGCCCCGGCAGGTGGGCCAACGGGCGCCCGTTGACAGGCCTCAGGACCAGGGTGACCCCATCCTTGCCGGCCACCAGGACCTTGTCGACCCGGTGGGGATGAGGTCGCCGAAACGGACGTACGGCGATCCACGCCCAGAGCAAGCCAACGATGACAGCCCCGGCCATGACGACCTGGCGTGGCGGACCGGCGCCATAGCCATCATTGACGAACAAGAGGTGAACGACAAGCAGCACGGCCACGGCCAACGCGGTGAAACGATGGCCCACCTTCCAGTACCCATGGGGGATTCCACTGAAATCACGGCCCCGGGTCAACAGGGCCGTGGCCGACAACAGAACCAGCAGGCCCGCGCCGACGATTTCCGGCCAGTAATCGAAGGAAACCGGAATGGCCGTCAGATCTTCCATGGCAAAAACCAGCAGGGGATGAAGCATCGCCAGTGACACCAGCAGCCAACCGGTCCATCGGTGCAGGGTGACCAGCCGGTCCTGGGAGACGACACGCGTCAACCCGGGCATGCGCGCCACGGTGATCAGTTGAAAAAGCAGCAGGCAACCGGCGGCCATTCCTGCGCTCTTGCCGGCCAGCAGCATGACCCGATCGACACCGAACTTGTAAAACAGAGTCGAAGAGGGATATTGCCACGGCAGCGAGCAGACCCAACCGGCCGTCCATACAAACCCCATAAGCGCCATCGACGCCAGCAAGCGCCGCCGGCGCGGCGCGGGTAGTCGATAAGCGCTGCTCATGACACACATCCCCTGGCGGGTAGGGGTAACGCCGGCGAATGGGCGACAACGGCACGGCCGACAATCAAACGGACGAAGATCAGTGCAACGCCGACCCAGGCAGTTGATGCCCTGCCAAAGGATGCGAACGGGAGTTCCAGCTGGGCCAGGCCGAAATAGACCAGTGCGATGGCCTCCAGGCCTGAAATCAAACCGTTGACACAATACCCCAGCCTGGCTCGGCTGGCGAACAGATAAAGCGGGGTGACCAACAGGATGGCGGCCAGATCCAGGGGGGCGAACCACCAGTAATACAGGGAACGGTCCAACGGATAGCGCTGCATATGCAGCCAGAAGGCTACTCCGCAGGCTGATAGATGGGCCGCGACAAGCCCAAACCGATAAGATTGTCGCGCAACTTGACGGTTTTCTTGCATGCTCCCGATTCACCCAGGGTTTTTAATCCAGAAAGTAGGTTTTCTCCATCTCCAGGGTTATCGCCTCCCGCTCGGCCAGACGCTTGGCCAAAGCGCCCGCCTTGGGCAGTTCGTAGTGAAAGAAGTAACGCGCGGTCTGCAATTTCCCCTGGTAGAAATTCGCATTGGCTTTAGACGGATTCCCGGCCAGGCCTCTGACCGCGGCGATGGATTGGAGCAGCCATTGCCAGGCGATGGTGATCAGCGAGAAATAATCGAGATAAACGGTGGCGTCGGCCAGCATCACCCGGGTGCCTTTTTCCTGGCCCAATGCTTTCAAATCGGCGGTAATCCTTTCGAGCTCCACGATGGCGAGCGACAATCGATCGGCATAGGGCTTGAGGGCATCGAACGCCGTTGCGGCTAAAATGGTCTTGCGCACCTCTTCCAGGTACAGCGCAAAGGCCCGCCCCTCCTTCATGCGCACCTTGCGACCTAAAATATCCATACCCTGGATGCCGGTGGTACCCTCATGGAGGGTGTGGATGCGCGTGTCCCGGAAATGCTGCTCGACTGGAAAGTCCTCGCAATAGCCATATCCGCCGAAACACTGAATCGACTGACTGGTCGAACGGACGCTGGTTTCCGCCGGATAGCTCTTGGCCACCGGAATCAGCAGATCCAGCAGCAGGGCGGCGCGCTCTTTTTCTTCTCCGTCGCCGGCCGTTTCCAAGTCGGCATAGCGACAGCACTGCATGGAGAGCGAAAAGGCGCCTTCCACAAACGAGCGCTGGTAGAGCAGCAGACGCCGGATGTCGGCATGCTCGATGATCGGCACCTGGGGTGTAGTCGGATCGGACACCAAACGGCCCTGGGGCCGTTCGCGGGCATATTCCAAGGCCGCGTAATAGGCGGCCGACGAGATGCCGATGGCGGCCATACCGACACTCAACCGGGAGCCGTTCATCATCTGGAACATATAGGCCAAGCCGTTGTGGGGTTTGCCCACCAGATAGCCCCGGCAGTCGTTCTTTTCTCCGATGCTCAGCTCGGTGATGGGCGCGCCACGGTATCCCATTTTATGATAGATCTGGGTCACGGTCACGTCATTGGGCGCCAGGCCGCCGGACTCGGTCGGTCGTTGATTGGGGACGATGAACAAGGAGATCCCCTTGACCCCGGCCGGCGCCCCGTCGATCTTGGCGAGCATCAGGTGCACGACGTTATCCGCGCCGTCATGATCGCCGGCCGAGATGAAGATTTTCTGTCCCTTGATGTGGTAGTAGCCTTTATCGGTGGTATAGGCCGTGGTGGTGATGTCGGCCAGAGAACTTCCGGCCTGGGGCTCGGTCAGCGCCATGGTGCCTTGCCATTCGCCGTTCAACATCTTCTCCACGTAGGTATCGATCAACTCCTGACTGCCGAAGGAGGTGATCAGGCGTGCTGCCTTGGCGGTGAGTCCAGGGAAAACGCTGGATGAATAGTTGGCGGCCGTGAAAATGAATTGACACGCGTCGGCGATCAAATAGGGCAGTTGAGCGCCTCCGAACCGCTCCTCGAATTTGGCCGCGATCCAGCCGCCTTCTCCGAACTGCGCCATGACCTTTCTCACAGATGGATGGACCCGCACCTTGCCATTTTCCAGAAAAGGCGCCTTGCGATCCATCTCCTCGAAATGGGGATATAAAAGATCCTTGGCCAGCTTCAAAGCCGCATCCAGAGTCATGTCGAACAACTTTTTGTTGTGGGCGCTGTAATAAGGCAACCGGGTCAGGGATTCGATGTCGAACACCTCGTACAGCATGAATTCAATGTTGCGCCTGCTCACATACTTTTTGGCCACGTCGTGCCTCCTGGGTAAAACCATTTAAATTCAGCTTTTAAATTTTATTCTCACTGTCTCAAAATCAAGCATTCACCAGCCATCTCAACAATCGGATTTGGGTTTAAAGCACGCTGACGGTTCGAAACGCTTTAAATACTTGAAGCCCACGGCCGTCAGGTTGTCGCCGTATTTTTCTCGCAGCGCCTCTATCGGCCCCACCTCCAGGGCGAACATGGGGCAGGCTTCCACACAGATCGGTGCTTGTCCCACTTCCAATCGATCGGCGCACAGGTCGCACTTCTGCATTTTGGCCCCGGCTTCGGGGCCGAACTGAGGTGCATCCCACGGACAGGCCTTCAAGCACTTTCGGGGGCACTGATCCACGCCGACACACTTGTCACGATCCACCACGACGATACCATCGTCTTCCCGTTTGGTGATGGCGCCCTCAGGACAGGCCTGGACGCAAAGGGGGTTAGCGCAATGGTAGCACGGCGAGGCCAGATATGCGGCGAACAATTCCGGAAAGGTGCCGCTTTCGATGCAACGCACCCGCATCAGATTCACCGGCCCGGCGTCGATGTCGTACCAATCCTTACAGGCCACCATGCAGGTGTAGCAACCGGTGCAGCGGGTCTGATCGAAATAGATTCCCATCTGGGTCATGACGATTTCTCCTGTTGATTCTGCTGGGTACGTTCCACTTGCACCAGGGCACTGTTCATGGGGAAGGCGCCGCCCGGCGAAGGTTCGTCCAGTGTGAGGGTGTTGGCGCATCCGCCGATGTCCACCCCATCATCGTCCGGCGCGTACCAAGCCCCCTGGCAGACATTGACCACCCCCGGCATGATGCGCTCGGTTACATAGGCGTTGACCCGAATTCGGCCGCGGTCGTTGAAAATATCGATCCGGTCGCCGTCGGTAATCCCTCTACACTGGGCGTCTGAGGGGTGAATCCAAGCCCCTTGGCGCTCCAGCGCCTGGAGCCAGGGTACCTGTTCGAGGGTCGAATGGGTACGGATCTTGGAATGGGTAGTGAGCAACTGCAGCGGGTACGTTTGGGCCAGTGGGGTGTCATAGTGTTCACTGTGGCCGAGGTACTTCGGTACCGAGGGAATGCGTGCATTATCCATTTCGGCCAGAAGGGCGCAGTCGATTTCGATCTTTCCGGACAGGGTGGGAAACGATTTGTTTTGCGGATCCCGGATCTGATCCTTGAACGCCACGATTGGTTCGGCCATCTCGATTTTCAGGCCCCCTTCGCGCTGCATGGTGTCAAAATCCGGGATATCCTTGCGCCGTGATGCGAACATTCGCAAAATGTCCTCGTCGGACATCTTGAAAAAATCGGCAGAAAGACCCAGGCGCGGCGCCAGCTCCCGACAGATTTCAAGATCGGATTTGGACTCGTACAGAGAATCGACGGCCTTGTTAAGGTAGATGTAATAGGGCGAGCCGAGCCAGGGCGGTGCGATGTCGTTGCGCTCCATAAAAGTGTTGACCGGCAGCACGATATCGGCATGCCGGGCAGTGGCCGTCATGAACTGCTCGTGCACCACCACGAAATCCAGGGATTTCAAGGCCTGGGCGCCGCGATTGCTGTTGGGATACTGGTTGAGGCAATTGCTGGCTACGATGTAGGCCATCTTCAGGTCGGCCGGGTAACCACCGGCCCGGCCGCGCAGGATGGCATCCCAGATCTTGCTCTGGTGAATCCGGGCGCTGGTGGCGTTGGTGCCGCCGCTCAACTTGTAGAGGCTGTTGGGCCTGGGCAAAGCGCCGTTTTCCACCGGATTGGACGAAGGAATGCCCTTGGACTTGTCAATCGGCCTGGAGGGGTCTTTTTTTATCAGGTGGCCGGTTTCCCGGCTGGAATAAGCACGCATGAACCCGGAAGCGTATCCGCCGTTGATGCCGATGTTGCCGGTGATGGCGCACAACACCGCGGCGCCGCGCGCGTATTGTTCGCCGATGGCCGTTCGGGCCGGCCCCCATCCTGCAATGAGAGCGGAGGGTTTGGATTTCGCGTAGGCCCGGGCCAGATCGGCGATCGTTTGTGCCGGTACCCGGGTGATCGGCTCGGCCCACCGTGGGGTCTTGGCGGTCCCGTCACACCTGCCCAATACATAATCTTTATAGGCATCGAATCCCACGGTGTATTTTGCGATAAAATTTCGGTCAAACAACGATTCGCTGATCATCACATGGGCCATGGCGGCCAGCATGGCTGCGTCCGTGCCTGGCCGTATGGGAATCCACTGGTCGGCGAAGGTCGCCGCCGAATCGGTGTAGCGCGGATCGATGGCCACAATCCGGGTGCCGTTCTCCCGGGCCCTGGCCAGCCACAGGTTGGTTTCCGGGTCCCAGATGGTGTTGGCCGGGTTCCACCCCCACATGATGATCATTCGCGAGTTCATCAGGTCGTCGCGGGAGTGTCCGGTGCGGATGGTGCCATAGGTGGCCATAGAGGCGAACAGGGCCCCTTCATAGGAGGGGATACCCCAATAGCGGGTAAACCCACCGAACTGGGTAAGTAGCAAACCCGGCGCCGTTGGCCCGTGTAGCATGCCCTGGTTGCCCGCCCCGGGCAAAAAAAGAATGGCGTTATTGCCGTAAATTGTTTTGATGCGTTTGAGGTGGGTGGCCACTACATCGAGGGCTTCGTCCCAGCTCAGCCTTTCGAACTTGCCCGCACCCCGGGCGCCGACGCGGCGCAGGGGGTGCTGTAGTCGTTGCGGCGAATAAAGCCGCTGCCGATAGGCCCGCCCGCGCGCGCAGGCTCGAATCTGGGGCGCTTTGCCGGTATCGGATTCGAACCGGATGATTTTGCCGGCTTTGACATGCGCTTTGAGAATGCAACGGCCGCCGCAATCATGACAGCAACCCGTGCTGACGATGGTTGTGTCGCTGTTGTCCATTTCTGGTGACGATTCGCTCATGACGTCTTTCCCTCATATCCATCGGTCTTTGGAAACGTCTCGATTTGTTTTGGCCTACCATAAAAAGGTTTGGTTTGGCGAGGATGATCTATCCTGAATTAAATCCTTGATCCCCGCATTACGGATGATTAATATGGCCTTCTATTAAATCCCGCTGAACGGTCATGTTCGACGCTGTTGAATACCAGCATCGCGATCTCGAGCAGAACAATCAACCACCATACAAAAGGAACGCTGCCATGGTTCAGAAAATCAAAAAAATTCTTTTTACCTCAGATCTTTCCGAGGATTCGGTCGAAGTTTTTCAACAAACGGTGGGACTGGCCTTTCAAACCGGGGCCTCCATTGTGTTGCTGCACGTCATCGACAATGCCGCCTCCGACAACCAGAAGAGGGTGAGTTACCTGATCGACAACGAGACGTATGAACGCATCCGTAAAGAGGGCCAGGAGGCGGCTAAAAACGTGCTCATCGGAAAACAGAAATCCCTGCCGATCATACAGAATGCCATGCGCGAACACTATGGAAAGGCTTCCGATCAAATCACGGGTCCGGACCAGCAGGTGGTGATCGATGCCATCCATGTGTTGTATGGCAATCCGGCCGAAAAAATTCTGGAGGTCGCCGATACGTTCGATTGCGACTTGATTGCCATGGGCTATCACAAACGGGGATCTATTCTGAAGGCGTTGGCCGGCCGGGCCGAAAAAGGCGTCATGCGTAAAAGCAGAAAGCCCCTGTTCCTGGTTCCGCTCGAATCTTGATCATCGGGAAACGTTGCACACTTGAAACGTTACCCGGTCACGGATGGCGGTGGGTATGACATCCAAATCGAGCATTTTGATCATTGACGACGACCATTTTGTGACTGAATCTTTGTCCGAATTCTTAGGACTTCAAGCCTACCACGTCATCGTCGCCCAGGATGGTAAAACCGGTCTGAAACACTTTGAGATGTATCACCCGCCGATCGTGCTGTTGGACCAGGAACTGCCCGACAAAAACGGGCTCGACATCTGCCGGGAGATATTGGACCTTGACCCTTTCGTAAAAGTCATCTTCATTACGGCCCATGCTTCCATTCCATACGCGGTGGATGCCATGCAGAGCGGTGCCTTCAACTATCTGCCCAAGCCGTTTTCCCTGGAAGAGCTGCTCATATCCATCCGAATGGCCGCCAAGAGCCTCAAGCTCGAAGGCCAAATCAAAGTTCAGGAATACGAAAACAAACGCAAGCGGACCGAAACGAAACTCATCGGCCATTCGGATGCGATCGCGCAGCTCCGCGGTCAGATCAAACTGGCGGCCGCATCGGACGCAGCAGTGTTGATCACCGGAGAAACCGGGGTCGGCAAAAACCTGATCGCCAGAGAGATCCATCGGCGTCAAGGCAGGCGGGAGCCTTATTTGACCATCAATTGTTCGGCGATTCCTGAGAATCTGATCGAATCGGAGTATTTTGGATATGAAAAAGGAACCTTTACCGGCGCGGATACCCGACGGGAAGGCATTTTCGAACTTGCGGACGGCGGCACCCTGGTTTTGGACGAAATCGGTGATATCCCCTACCACCTCCAAAGCAAACTGCTTTCTGTGCTCGAAGAAAAGCAGGTCCGCCGGATCGGCAGCGCCCATCCCATCCACGTCGATGTGCGTATCATCGCCTTGACCAACCGCGACCTGACCCAGGCCATCCAGGAAAAGCTATTTCGGGAAGACTTGTATTATCGACTGGCCGTCATTCACATCAAGGTGCCCGCGCTGCGGCAACATATAGAGGACCTCCCCGCACTCGCCCGTCATTTTACCGCGAATTTCTGCGGCGGAGAGGTCGACTTGTCAGAAGAACAACTCGGGAGGCTTGCCACCTACCCCTGGCCGGGAAACGTACGCGAGCTTCGCAATATCATCGAGCGAGCCTCACTCCTGCGCCAGGGCAACGGCATCCGGCCGGCGGAGCTGCTATCCGCCGCCGACCCGGGATCATTGGGTGTCATCTGCAAACCGACACTGTCCCCCACCGCACTCGACATCACACCCCTGGAGAATGTTATCCGGCAACACATCGCGAGAGCGCTTCAGGCGTGCGGGGGCAATAAGAGCCAGGCCGCAAAACATCTGGGCCTCTCCCTCTCCACATTGAAACGCAAGCTCAAATCCTACGAAAATTAATAACCACAAATCGGGTCAAAATGACCTAATGGTTCATTTTGACCCGATCTTTTTGACCCATCAAAAGGGCAAACCGATTGTAAAACCAACCCTGATAAATATTTATCCACATCTATTCAATTGGTTAGGAAAACTTTCGATCAATGTGAATATGATGGCACACCTTTCGCTTGCAAGAACTCAAGAAAATGAGCCGCTACAATTTTTAAGAATGGAAGATGATACCCTGGAACTGAGCTGAAGTTGAACCGAAACGGTCATGCTGGTCGAAATCGACACCTGGAACTGAAGCGGAGCTGACGGTAAGCACAAATTGGAATGCCTGCTGGAATCGATGATTCAAACGCGCCATCCCATTACGACGAATGCATTGTTCTGAACTGACGATTCTATCTGAATGCGCCCACACCCGTTGATGCTGACCTGAACCTGATTCTCGAACGCTAAAGGAGTTGATGTAGCGGCTTCTTTTTGGGTACCGCAAGTAGAGCGCACCCTCCTCTCTTTGCGTCGCCTGCTTAAAAACAACATCCCCCTGCCAACAGGGGGATGTTGTTTTTTCATCCCGTGTGGGCCTCAAACAATTGCGCGAGTTTGCGCCGGCTGATGTTCAGATACGCCCTGTCTTTCGCAAAAACCTCCAGCGTTATCGTTTGATCGTAGCCGATCTTCTTCAATTCCGACACCACCCTTTCAAAATCAATGGTTCCCGCACCGATCGGCAGGTGCTCGTCATCGCGGCCTCTATTATCACTGGCGTGGACATGACCGATCCGATCCGAAAATCGATGGACAAAGGCCAGTATACCCTCCGTGCCGCGGCCGATATGGGCGTGCCCGGTGTCCAGGGTTAAGCGTGCGCCGGGAAAATCCCTGAAAACATCATCGAAATCTTCCGGCCGAACCAGGGAGAGCGAATTGGGGAACATGTTCTCCACGCACACGGTCAGCCTTAATCGGTGGGCCTCTTCGAGCAGGCGCGCCATAGCGGCAGCAGCATGCCGGGTCGCCAGATCCCTCATCATGGCGCCGAGCCCATGGATGAAACTTGGATGCAGCACCACCTTGAGAGCATGGAGCTCGGCGGCGGTTTGCATGGATTCGATGGTCTCCCGGATAGAAGCTTCCCGAATGCTTTCGGTCAGGTCCGCGGTGGAAACAAACGTCGGCAGATGGCAGACCAGCCCCATCCCAAATCGGTCCAGCGTCTGTTGCAGCTCCTTTCTTTGCTGCCGGATCACCGAATAGTGGGCATAGGGAGCGTCCATGGTGATCTCCACATAATCGAATCCTATTTCACCAAGCGCCGCCACCTCATCCAGCAAGGGACGAAACGGAGAGTTCATGGCACCATAGCGCATGAGCGGGGGCCTCCTTTCGTGGAGTGTTGTCTACTTGATCGCACGCTTCGTCTGCGAAGGGCGAATATTGAGCTTACGCATCTTCCCGCGCAAGGTGCTCGGGTGAAGGCCCAATCGTTCGGCCGCGCCGCCGGAGCCGATCACCTTGCCGTTGCTCAGCTTCAATGCGTTGCGAATCATTTGCGCCACGGCTTCGTCAAAGGGCAGAACCTCTTCACGCCACTGGGTATGAATGCCCCTTGCGGAGTGAAATCCGGCGACAGGATTGAGGTCGAGGGAAAGTATCTTCGAGGCCGTGGCCTGGGCCTGTATCAAGGACCGTTCGATCAAGTTTTGCAGTTCACGCACATTTCCGGGCCAGGGATAGTGCTTCAGTGTATCCACGGTGCCTGGCGCCAACCGGACATCTTTGGCGATCTTCATCTCACGGCATTTTCTGGAAATAAGATAATCCACAAGAGGTGGAATATCCTGGGGCCGCTGGCGCAACGGTGGAATCATGATCGGAAAGACGTTGAGCCGGAACCACAAATCATCACGAAACCGCCCCTGATGGACCATCTCCTCCAGGTTGCGATGGGTGGCGCTGATGATGCGCACATCGACCGGCAGGACGTCCGTGCCACCCACGCGCTCGATTTCCTTGTGCTGTAGCACCCGCAACAATTTGACTTGCGCCTCATGTGGCAACTCGCCGATTTCGTCTAGAAAAAGCGTGCCGCCGTCTGCCCGTTCGAACCGTCCGCGCTTCTGGGATACGGCCCCTGTAAACGCCCCTTTCTCGTGGCCGAACAGCTCACTGTCCAGCAGGCTCTCGGGCAAACCGCCGCAGTTGACCTTTACAAAAGGGCCGTCTCTGCGCGGGGAGGCGGTGTGAACGGCGTTGGCCAGCAACTCCTTGCCCGTGCCGGTTTCTCCCAGGAGCAAGACCGGGCTTTCCAGGGGGGCCACCTGGCGGATCATCTCCATGACCCCTTTCAGCCCGAAATCGGCGCCCACGATGGTATCGCCCGAAGCATGGCGCAACTCCCGGTGCAAATAGCGGTTGTCTTCCTCGAGCATCTCTTTGAGCCGCAGGGTTTCTTGATGTTGCAGGCCGTTGGCCAGGGCAATGGCAAACGGCTCGTTGAGCCGGCTCATCATGCGGGCATGCCGTTCATGATAGCGGTGACTGCCACGGGCCGCCAAAACGAGTTTTCCGATACGCCGCTGTTCGACCTCCAAGTCGGTGTGCAGCAATGAGACATCCTCGGGCCAGACCATGCGCACCAGGGGTGTCACTTCGGGCTCGATAGCACGCAGATCGTTGACCACGCCGAACTTGGCCTCGGCCCGCCAATCGGTCATGAGCCTGTCGATGGCGCCTTCGGGAACGGCGATGGTTTCCGGGACCCGGGGCCAGCCATCCGGAACGATATGGGCCAGGGTGCGCATCAGGTTCAAATCCGGATCGAACAGACCAATATGCAGGCCGTCGGCCGGCAACACCTCATGGAGGTATTCGAGGGTCCGGGTCAAGGCCCGCTCGAGATTCAGACTACTGCAGATCCTCAGCGTCGCCTCACGGAAAAAAATATTATCGTCCACAAGCGTGCTTCTCCCTCGTTCGTGATCCACATCGTCACATTTGACACATACAAAACCAAATGTCAAATATGACACTGAAATCGGTTACATTTGACACCTTATCACTTCGTGTATTCATATCAGTCTGTATTTTATAAATATATCGAATGGCATTCCGCATGCATACATTTATCCGATTGACCGGCACTCACCGGTCGCACCACGAGATCGGCCGCCCCCGATATGGCGGCTCTCATAAAGAGGTATGCCATGCAGTGGATCGAAATCATACACGTTCGTGCCTTCAACGAGGCAAGCAAAATAAATGCGCTGGCTCTAGCTCGCGAGCTGACCTTCAACGGTAAACCCCAGGCCTTGACGGCCGCAGCGCTCTGGATCCGTTCGGATCTACCCACCGATATCAGCGTGATGCTCCGCTGGATTGAGGATGCCAAAGACCGGGCGTATTCGCAGGTCGGGCTGCAGCTGGCCGAGGACTTGAGCCATTTTGGCTGGGTGACCCACTCCCTGTGGCAGGATGATGGGTTGGTGGTGGAATCGGGCGCACGCTAACTTTAAATTCTTTTTCGGGAGATGTTAAATGGGACTGAATACCTATCGCAATCAACCCGTGCAATGGATTGCCGTTCTCATGCTGTTCACCGCGCCAATGGTCTGGAGCGGTTGCGACGGGAACAAAGGGCGGCAGTCAGGACCTCCGCCCGTCCCGCAGGTCGGCACGATCACCATTGAACCTCAGTCTGTCGAGCTGACCACCGAGTTGCCCGGACGCACTTCCGCCTATCAGGTGGCCGATATCCGGCCCCAGGTGAACGGCATCATCCAGAAACGGCTGTTCAAAGAGGGGTCGGATGTCAAAAACGGTCAGCAACTGTACCAGATCGATCCCGCTCTTTTCCAGGTCAAGTACAATTCGGCCAAAGCGTCACTGGCCAAAGCCCAGGCCAATCTCCCATCGATCCAGTCCAGGGCCGAACGTTACCGCGAACTGATTGCCGACAGGGCGGTCAGCCAGCAGGACGTTGACGATGCGGCTGCGGCTCTGGAACAAGCCAAGGCCGACATCGCTTATTGGCAGGCGGCCGTCGAAGCGGCGCGCATCGACCTGGATTACACCCGCGTCAACGCACCCTTTTCAGGGCGAATCGGCCGCAGTCACATCAAAACCGGCAGCCTGGTAACCGCCTATCAACCCCAGCCGCTGGCGACGTTGCAGCAGCTTGATCCCATCTACGTGGATGTGGTTCAATCCTCGGCCGAACTGCTGCGCCTGAGGCGCAACCTGGAAACCGGGCTGCTCAGCAGCGAAGCGGCCAGCCGCAAGAAGGTGCACATCGTTTTAGAAGACGGCACGCCCTATCCCCTGGAAGGCACCTTACAGTTCTCCGATGTGACGGTGGACCCCACGACCGGCTCCTACTCGCTTCGGATCATCGTCCCCAATCCGGACCATATCCTTCTGCCTGGCATGTTCGTGCGGGCGATCGTGACCGAGGGCATCGCCCGACAGGCCCTGCTGGCGCCCCAACAGGGCGTGAGCCGAACACCCAAGGGAGAACCGGTCGCTCTGATCGTCGACCCGGATAACACCGCACAGCAGAGGGCGTTGACGATCGATCGCGCTATCGGAGACCGATGGCTGATCGCATCGGGTTTGGCGGCCGGGGACCGGCTGATCATCGAAGGAATGCTCAACGTCCGGCCCGGGGCGAAAGTGACCCCTGTTTCCATGGACAACATCGGCGAGAAATCTGAAAAGAATGCCGCAAGCGGCGCACCTGCGGGGTCGAAGAAGTAAAGGAGTCCCAACATGCTATCGAGATTCTTCCTGGATCGCCCGGTTTTTGCCTGGGTCATCGCCATCATCATGATGCTCGGCGGCGGACTGGCAATCTACAACCTGCCGATTTCCCAGTATCCGCCCATCGCCCCGCCCTCCATTGCCATCGACGCCTTCTATCCGGGTGCCTCGGCCGAAACAGTGGAAAACAGCGTGATCCAGATCATCGAACAGAAGATGACCGGATTCGACAAACTGCTTTATATGACCGCCGTCAGCGATGGATCGGGCGCCGGCCGAATCGAATTGACGTTTGCGCCCGGCACGGACCCGGACCTGGCCTGGTCCCAGGTCCAGAACAAGCTGCAACTGGCCATGTCCAGCCTGCCCGACGTGATCCAGCGCCAGGGTGTCAAGGTGAGCAAGTCCACCCGCAACTATTTGATGGTCGTCGGCTTCGTTTCGGAAGACGGCAGCATGGTAGGCAACGATCTGCGGGATTATGCCCAATCCAATATCGAAAAAGTGTTGGCGCGCGTGCCGGGAGTCGGTGAAGTGGAAAGCTTCGGCACCCAGTACGCCATGCGCATCTGGCTCAACCCGGACAAACTGGTCGATTACAAGCTGACCATCGAAGATGTCATTGCAAAGCTGCGGGCCTACAATGTGGAGATTTCCGCAGGTCAATTCGGCGCGACCCCGGCTGTCCAGGGACAGCGTTTGAACGCTTCCATCATCGTACAAAGCCTGCTCAAGACCCCCGCGGAGTTTGCCGCCATTCCGCTGCGCATCAATCCGGACGGTTCGATTGTTCGTGTCAGCGATGTGGCGCGAACTGAATTGGGCACTGAGCGCTATGACATCAATGCCCTGTTCAACGGCAAGGAGAGCGCCGCCCTGGCTGTCCGGCAGGCCGCCGGCGCCAATGCCCTGGATACGGCCGATGCCGTCCGGGCTAAAATGAAGGAGTTGTCCGAGTACTTTCCGCCCGGCATGAAGGTCATCTATCCATACGACACCACCCCTTTCGTCAGGGTCGCCATCAAGGAGGTGGTCAAGACCCTTTTCGAAGCCATTCTGCTGGTGTTCTTGGTGATGTACCTCTTTCTGGGCAATATCCGCGCCACGCTGATCCCCACCCTGGCCGTGCCGGTGGTCATCCTGGGCACCTTTGCCGTGTTGGGTTTTTTCGGATTCTCCATCAACATGCTGACCATGTTCGCCATGGTATTGGCCATCGGCCTGCTGGTGGACGACGCCATCGTCGTCGTGGAGAACGTGGAGCGGGTCATGCACGAAGAGGGACTACCGCCCAAGGAAGCGACGCGCAAGTCCATGGACGAGATCACCAGCGCCCTGGTGGGCATCGGCCTGGTGCTCTCGGCCGTGTTCGGCCCCATGGCCTTCTTCGGCGGCTCCACCGGCGTCATCTACCGCCAGTTTTCGGTGACCGTCATTGCGGCCATGCTGCTTTCCGTGCTGGTGGCCCTGATCCTGACCCCGGTCCTGTGCGCCTCGCTGCTCAAGATGCCGTCGGAAAACAAAAACCCCATGGCCCGGCGTTTCTATCTCTTCAACTACTTCTTCTACCGCTTCAACCACCTGTTCGGCCTGGCCCGGGAGCGTTACCTCGCCGCCGTCGAACGGATCCTCGGAAAAAGACTGCGCTACATGGTAGTGTACGTGCTGATCGTCGCGGCCCTGGCATTCCTGTTCCAGCGCATGCCCACCGCCTATCTGCCGGACGAAGACCAAGGCACCATGTACATCCAGGCCCAGTTGCCGTCGGGCTCGACCGTGGAACAGACCGAAGCCGTGATGGCCGAAGTCCGCGACTATTTGTTGAATGATGAGAGCGATGTGGTGTCCACGGTTTTGACGCTGGCCGGCCGCAGCTTTGCCGGAACCGGGCAGAACATGGGGCTGGGCTGGATCCGGCTCAAGGACTGGGAACTGCGCGAACGACCGGAACTGAAAGTCAAAGCTCTGGCCAACCGCTCCATGGCGCGATTCGCCCAGATCCGAAACGCCCGGGTGTTTGCATTCCCCCCGCCGGCGGTCACGGAACTGGGTACCGCGGCCGGATTCGATTTTCAACTGCAGGATCGCGGGGGCCTGGGACACGCAAAATTGATGGAGGCGCGCAACCAACTGCTTGGCATGGCCGCGCAGGATGACCGGCTCACCCGCGTGCGCCCCAACGGCATGGAAGATGTGGCCCAGTACCGCATCGATGTGGACTGGGAAAAGGCGGGGGCTTTGGGTGTGCCCATCGACAGCATCCACAACACCCTCTCGGCGGCTTTCGGCAGTGCCTACGTCAACGACTTCATTCAGGGTGGCCGGGTCAAACGCGTCTATGTGCAGGCCGATGCGCCCCATCGCATGCTGCCCAACGATCTGGAACGGCTCTATGTCCGCAATCGTGATGGCGACATGACTCCCTTTACCGCCTTCGCCAGCGGCTACTGGTCTTATGGATCGCCCAAGCTCGAACGTTTCAATGCCTTTCCCTCCATGAATATCCAAGGCGAGGCGCCGCCGGGCAGAAGCACGGGTGAAGCCATGCAGGCCATGGAAGAAATTACGGCCAAGTTGCCCGAGGGCATCGGATTCGACTGGAGCGGCCTTTCTTATCAGGAGCGCATGGCCACCACCCAGACCGGCTTGCTCTACACCTTCTCCATGATCGTGATCTTCCTCTGCCTGGCCGCCTTGTACGAGAGCTGGACCGTACCCATCTCGATCATGCTGGCCCTGCCCCTGGGCGTTATCGGCGGCGTGGCGGCATCCATGCTGCGAGGCTTTCCCAACGACGTCTATTTCCAGATCGGCCTGCTCACCGTGCTCGGGCTGACGACCAAGAACGCCATCCTGATCGTTCAGTTCGCCATGGGCAAGGTCAAGGAGGGCATGGGCCTCGTGGAGGCCACCCTGGAGGGCGCCAAGCTGAGGCTGCGCCCCATCGTCATGACCTCTCTGGCCTTCGGTTTCGGCGTACTGCCCCTGGCCCTGGCCAGCGGCGCCGGCGCCGGGGCACAGACCGCCATCGGCACCGGGGTGCTCGGGGGTATGATCACCTCCACCTTCCTGGCGATCTTTTTCATTCCCCTTTTTTACGTGGTGGTGGTGCGGCTGTTTCAAGGCAAAAAGGCAGATCGATCCGGGGAAAACGCCTCGAATACCGTGATGCCTGTGGAGGGACACTGATATGAACATCAAGATGGTTTCTCTGGGGTGTGTGCTGGTCCTGCTGGTCACCGGCTGCACCATGATCCCTGAATATTCGCGACCGGACGCCCCGATCCCTGAGCAGTGGCCCAAGGGACCGGCTTATCAAGACGCACAAAACACCCTTGAGGCGCCCCTGCCAGGGGAATTGAACTGGCAAGACTATTATACCGATGATGGCCTTCGGCAGATCATCGACCTGGCCCTGGAGAACAATCGCGACCTGCGCCTGGCCGCCTTGAATGTGGAACGCGCCCGGGCCTACTACCGCATCCAACGCGCCGAACTGCTGCCCAGCGTCAACGCCACCGGCACCGCCTACAAAGAGCGCATACCGGCCGATCTCTCACGCACCGGCCGGAGCATGACCGCCGAGGAGTACAGTGCCGACATCGGCATCAGCGCCTGGGAACTGGACTTCTTCGGCCGCATCCGCAGCCTCAGCCAAAGCGCTTTGGAGGAGTATTTCGCCACCGAACAGGCCCGCCGCAGTGCACGGGTCCTGCTGGTTTCGGAAGTGGCCAGTGCCTACCTGACCCTTGCCGCGGACCGCGAAAATCTCGAACTGGCCAAAGCGACTCTCGCCTCCCAGCAGGCGGCCTACGACCTGATCCGGCGCCGGTTCGAGGTCGGTCTGGTTCCTGAACTGGATCTGCGCCAGGTGCAAACGCGCGTGGATGCGGCCCGGGTGGACGTCTACCGCTTCACCGACCTGGTTGCCCGGGATGAGAATGCCCTGAACCTGCTGGTCGGGTCGACTGTTCCGCCCGACCTGTCACCCACCGCGCTGAGCGGCCTGACGCCGATGCGCCCGCTCTCACCCGGCACGTCCTCCGAAGTGCTGCTCAACCGCCCGGACATTCTGCAGACCGAAAATCTGCTCAAAGCAGCCAACGCCAACATCGGGGCGGCCCGGGCCGCCTTGTTCCCCCGCATCACCCTGACCACCTCGGTCGGTACGGCCAGCAGCGAGCTGTCCGGCCTGTTCGAATCCGGGTCGGGCACCTGGATGTTCTCTCCGCGCATCGTCCTGCCGATCTTCGATCCACGCACATGGGCCGCACTGACCGTCACCCAGGTGGAGCGGGAAATGGCCGTTACCCGATACGAAGGCGCAATTCAATCGGCTTTCCGGGAGGTCGCCGACACCCTGGCCCAGGCGGGTACGCTCGAAGATCGTCTGAAGGCCCAGCAGTCCCTGGTGGAAGCCACCGAGGCGACTTACCGGATCGCCAACCTGCGCTATGAAAAAGGCACCGATATTTACCTCGGCGTGTTGGACGCCCAACGCTCGCTCTACGCCGCGCAGCAGGGGCTGATCAACACGCGCCTGACCCGGCTGGCCAACCAGGTGCGTCTTTACGCGGTCTTAGGGGGCGGCGCGGAATAGAAAGGGAACCATGATGGGCAAATTTCGTCAATTTGCGTTGGCCCTGGTGATGGCGTTGATGGTCGCCTCCATCGCCTGGGCCGGACATCCGGAACTTGTGCTGTCTACACCCCACGAAGAGATTCATGCCGGCGACACGGTGATCCTGGATCTCTACCTGCACAATCCGACGGATACAGCCATCGTCCAGAAAATGCCATCATCATTACCGTGCAGCATCCAGTGGGGAGATACCGAAGCCACTTGCGAAGCCCGTCGGGTAGAGGAACCAACGGCTTATGGCGAAGAGATTCCGGCAGGGGGCTATGCCAAATGGCAATATGCCATCGCGATCCCGACCGATGCCCGGGAAACGGTTCGCCTGCGACTGCGCACCCTGTCCGCAGTACCGCTTCTCCTGCCAGTGTCCGCGACCCCCGCGGACACCTCGAAACCCGCAGATGCCTCGCCCCCTGCAGACGCATCAACCGCGATTGCACCGACCTCCCTGGACCATGGCGATGCGCTGGTCCAGTCGTACTTGGAAAACTTCTCCGTTCACAGGCCTATGTATTTCCTGCTGGGGGTAAATCCCGGCCTGGATCAGACCAAGTTTCAATTCAGTTTCAAGTACCGGCTCTTCAATCCCAAGGGCTTTCTGGCGGAAATCGCCCCATGGATGTCCGGTTTCCACATCGCCTATACCCAGCGTTCCATATGGGATTTAAAAGACGACTCCAAACCGTTTGAAGATACGAGCTACATGCCGGAACTCTTCTACGAGATTTCCAATATCGATCTGAACATCAAACGCATCACCACTTTCGGTATCCAGGGTGGATACGAACACGAATCCAATGGCAAGAGCGGCGACGACTCCCGCAGCACCAACTACCTTTACCTGAGACCCGTCTTGGGAATCCATCTGGTGGACACCTTTTATCTCAAAGTGGCGCCCAAAATTTTCACCTATGTCAACAATTCCGAAAATACCAACGACGACATCATGGATTACCGTGGCTATTTCGATCTGGAGGTCGGCATCGTGGACACGGAGGGCATGGCGCTCAATTCCCATCTGTGGTGGGCGGACGAAGGCGCGACGGTGCAATTGGACCTGACCTATCCCATGTCCAGACTGCTGGCCAAAAGCGTGAATCTTTACCTTCATGCCCAGTATTTCAGCGGCTATGCTGAAACCCTGCTCCATTACACCGAACGTCATGACGCCTTCCGGCTGGGCTTTTCCATCGTGCGTTAGGTCATCGGCAAAAAGAGGCTCAAATACCACCAAGTCATTGAAACCGGGCGCCATATCCATTATAGGTCAATACGACCGCATGTCTGACTCGAGGGCTGCTTTTAAAATTCAACAGCAAAGGAGTGCATCATGGAGATCAAAAAAATCGGCGTGGCTGGATTTGGCCTGATGGGCGGCGGCATCGCCCAGGTAGCCGCTCAGGCCGGTTACCAGGTGAATGTGCTGGAGGCATCCGACGTGTTTATTGAAAAGGGTTATGCAGCCTTGGACGCCAACCTGGCCAAGTCTGTCAATAAGGGCAAAATGTCCCAGGCCGATGCAGACGGTTTGCGAAAACGGGTCATCGGCACCACCTCCGTCAAGGATCTGTCCGGGTGCGACGTCATTATAGAAGCCATTATCGAAAATCTCGATATCAAGCGCAAGCTGTTCGTCGAACTGGACGAGCTTTGTCCACCCCACACCCTATTTGCCTCCAACACCTCATCGCTCCAGATTATCGAGATTGCCAGCGCCACCAAGCGTGCTGACCGCTTCGTCGGCATGCATTTTTTCAACCCTGTGCCGGTCATGAAGCTCGTGGAAGTGATCAGCACTATTCAATCCAGCCCGGAAGCAGCCCGTATCGCCACCGAGTTGGCCACCTCCATGGGTAAAACGGCGATTCAGGCCAAAGACCGGGCCGGATTCGTGGTCAACCTGCTGCTGGTGCCCTATTTGCTCGATGCTATTCGCGCTTTCGAAAGCGGCCTGGCGACGCGTGAAGACATCGACACGGGCATGGTGCTCGGCTGTGGTCATCCCATGGGGCCGTTGACCCTGCTGGACATGATCGGCCTGGATACCATCTACTCGATCACCGGGATCATGTTCGATGAATTCAAGGACCCCAAATATGCCGCCCCGCCCCTGCTCAAGCAGATGGTCAAGGCCGGCTTCTACGGCAGAAAGAGCGGCAAGGGTTTTTATGATTACCGCTGATCCCCGTTGACCGTCTCGCAAAGGTTTCGGAATTTGTCCTCACCGGCTTAAGCATACGGAATTTTTCATGGTTCTACATCACGAAACCGTTCCCATCAACCACCTGAGCACCGAGGAGTTGATCGATTTCATCAACGCCTTTCCGGCGCTGTTGTGGCGCATCGATCTGGTCAAAAACAAGATCGAGTATCTTAACGCCTATCGAATTGAAGGCCTGGGTGCCAACTCGGGCCTTCTGCTGCAAAACAGCGAAATACGACGTGAAGTTGTGGTCGAAGAGGATATCTACCTCATCGAAGAATTCATGCAGAGCGTGCGCAAAGCGGAAACGGCGGCCACCTTGTTTCGTCTCAAGTCGGACGGCGGCCCTGCCCGCTGGATCAAGCTGACCGGCGTCTCCAACCCCAGAACCCCGCGTTACTACATCGGCTATATGCTCGAAGCCACCCAGACCGCCCATATCGTTCAGGCGATCAGCGAAAGCGATTCGGAACTGGAAGCCATGATCGAGCTGGCGGAAACACCTGCCCTGCTCATCGATCCGCTTGAAAAGACCATTACCGCCCACAATGCCGCCGCACGTGACACCTTTCAATACAAACCCGTTGAATTCAATGGCCTCGGTTTCTCGGAGCTTTACGACCCGGACAGCGATCGTCTCGTGCAGCGCATTTACGAAGAGTTGATCTTCACCCGAAAATGGGAAGGCCGCCTGGTGTTCCGTCGCAAGAACGGCTCCGTCTTTTCCGGGGACGTCACCATGCGCCGGTTGTTTTTAGAGGGGCGACGATTATTCAGGATTTCGATCCATGGCATCCATGTGGATGAACAGGGATTGAATGGATCTGGGAGCATCTCACAGGAGGCCACCCCGACCCAGCAGGGCCTGCAACTCCACAGCCAGCGGCTCATCAAAAAAATTTCTCCGGTGAAAAGCATCACCCACGCGCTGCAGATCATGCTGGACGATCAATGGGGAGAAGATCGCTTCGATGCCATCATCTTCTCGGATATCTACGCCAAAAAGAACCGCGTCATGGTCTATACCGCCGGCGGGCCATTTAAATCGCTTCCCCAGGGGGACACGTACGCCTACGAAGGCACCATTGCCGAGAACATCGATCGATTCAAGCTGGATTATCTGATCGTGGAGAACACCTTTGCAAGCATCAAAGCGATCGACTGGGCCCTGTTTATCCCCCACGGCATTCGCTCCTATTTCGCCAAGCCGTTTTACGAACGCCGCGTCATTCGGAGCGTGCTCATCCTCTGCTCGGAGCATAACAACCATTTTTCCACGGCCCACCTGGACACGTACGCGCTGTATGATGCGCCTTTTCTCAAAGCCCTTAAAAATTGGCGCGCCGCTCAAAAAAAGCGCAGCGCACATTGAAACCATCACCCTCATTCGCCTGAGCGAGCCATTGTCGAACGGATGGTTTTCCCGCAACACACCCGCACCTGCTCTTCCTGCATCGAAATTCGAAATCAATCCCGGCCCGAAAAGCCTTTTTGGTTCTACCAATTATTGTATTTTTTCATGTTTTTTCTAATTTAGATCAATTTTTTATTGATTTTAAGAATCGAGATCCGCTATCGGTAATACCAATGAGGACAAAAAATGCAAAATGAGCCTAAATCCAACAAAGAACAATTTGCTTACCAGCGCATCATGCAGCTGATTCATGAAGACGCCCACCCGGTAGGGTCGCGACTGCCATCTGAAAGGCGCCTGGCCGAAAAGCTCGGCACGAGCCGGAACACGCTGCGTGGCGCCATGCGTCAACTCCAGGCTCATGGCGTGGTGGAGATTCGATCGGGCAGCGGCAATTATGTCATCAGCAAGGAGATCCCCCTGCCGCTCGTTTCCCAGATGTCCGATGCGCAGCACAGAGCCTCTCTTGGGGAGGTGATGGAAGTCCGCTTTCTGGTAGAACCGGTCATCGGGATGCACGCCGCGGAAATGGCCACGTCCGCCGATATCGAAGGACTCGAAGCGTGCCTCATGCGCATGAGTCGCGCGAGCATCGATAACCTCCACGAGCAGATGATCCGCGAAGACAAGCACTTCCGCAGACTCCTGGCCCAAGGCGGCAGAAACCGCCTGATGGTGTTGCTGCACGAATGCATCGCCAGCCAGGAGAACGCCACGATTCTGGGACGGCAACTGCCCGAAAATGATAAGGCCTCGCTCTTTGCTGATTACGTCGGCATTTTTAATGCCGTGCAACACAGTCAAACCGAGCAAACCTATAGGGGCATCCGGAACCACATTCTGCGTCAATGCCGAATGATGATGGAGCGTGAATCCATCGAGATGCCCGCCACCATCGTCGATGCCCTGCGTCACATGAAACGGAATTCAAATGATGATGAAGAAAAACAGGACGCCGAGGCAGCGGCGAGCAGCCGCTTGTAGCCACAAGCAGGTTCCGCTTCGCCTCCTCGCCATCGATGCCGGAATCTTACTGTTGATCCCGCCTTCGGATGATCCCTTCTCAAAAGCAAATACCATTTTAACACAGCGCCTGCGCACGAAAACGGCGCAGGCCAACTTCTTAAATATGAGGTATCGAAAGGAGGTAGGGACGCCAATTCAAACTGTTTGGATTCATTTTACTCTGTGGCAAACACGTGACCGACTAACAAAGGAGTGAAACTATGGAAGGGCAAGCCGTCAACTATTTGGAAAGCCGCCGGCTGGTAAAACGCTGGAAGGGCCCTGTTCCGGCCCTGGTCAGCCTGGTGTTGACCCTGGCGGTATTTTATCTGACCTGGTGGATCTTTCAGGACCCACGGGGCCTCATGCGGATGTACACACCCTACGTGGGCTACATGTACACCCGCTGGTGGCTGATCGTGCTGATCTGGATGGTCTATCTTTTCAACTTCTGGCCGTTCAAGCAGTCATGGGTTCAAAACACCCATCCACTGTTGAAAGGTGCCGTTTTAACCGCAGTGTCGGTGGCCGTCCTCCTGATCCTGATCAAGGTCTTTTTCGAAGGCATCCTGGGAAACTATGGCCTGGCCTACTTCAATCCCGAGCGGCTCACCCGGCTGCCCGGTGTAACGGAATTTTTCGCCATCGAATATGCCGCACTGGCCTGCCTCATGTTTGCCGCCATTGCGTCGTGGCTCAGCCCGGCCTGGGTGGTGGCCTGCGAAGAGACCCCCTGGCAAGGGCTCAAACAACCGGCCAAAGGCGTCAGCATGCTGGTGATGACTTTTTTCCTCAGCACCATCGTCTACTTCGTCACCATGCATTCCCACATGGCCATTCTATACTATCCCTGGCAGGAGTTCACGGGCATTACGCCGCCCTACTGGGAAAAATTCGCCGATACCGTGTCGGGCAACTTCCACGTCTCCTGGATCATGTGCTGTACGGTCACCGTGTGGTTGGTGGAGACCATCTGGGAGCGCTTTCCCTTTAAACTCATCCGCACCCCGTGGCGACGACGGCTGACGGCATTCTTCGGCATCATCGCCATTGCGCTGGCCATGCACTTCTTCCTCTATTTTGTGCAGGAACTGACTTATGGCCAGGCCATTCGCGGCACGCGTCGCGACTTTGCTCCGGACTGGCGTTGGCTGCATGTGGGTGAAATGGCAGTCTTTTTCCTGGTACCGGCCCTGTTCCTGAATTTCTACTGTGAAAACTGGCCCAAGAAGTTCAGTATGCCGGTCAATGTATTGATCCGCACCGTTATCACCATCGTTGCCGCCATCCTGCTCTACATCGCCTACTACGCCACGTCGCACCTGTTCCTGGGGACTCAAAAAGGCTTTTCGCACCCCCAGCAGTTTCCCATGATTCCCACCATCTGGCTGATCAACATCTGGCTGGTGCATCACTGGTTCATGGATAACTGGCCGGCCTGGAAAGCGGTTCCCAAGACAGCGACAGAGATGGAAGCCGACCATGCCGCCGAAGGGGCGCTCGTGGAGGAGCAACGCTGGTCCCCTTCCCTCGGTTGGGGATTGGGCGGTGGGGCCCTGGCGGGTGTGGCCCTGTACTTTATCGCCGTATTTCTGCTGCCGGTTTTCTACCGAGCCATCGACATCATTCCCTAACGCAAAAGTCGCAACCAAAGGAGACCACCATGTCAGATAAAACCAATAACGTCAGCCGGCGTGATTTCTTCAAGGGGGCCGCCATGGGCGTCATGGGCGGTATGCTGGCGAGCATGGGCATCTACTCCTACTCGCCCTGGCGTAAAAGCCATTTTCCTGAAGTTCAGCGCAAACTGGCCGACATCGGCGCCTGTAAAAGCATCAAGGTCACCAATATCAGTGAAACCAGCTGGTTCAGCAATGCCGACCTGATGGGCGACATCAAAGGCGCTGGCGGCCTGCTGGTCAATCAGTATGACTACAACTGGGCGCCGTTCGGCGACGGCACCGGCCTGGGCAAAGGATCCTATGAAAAGGGGATCGCCAAGATCAAGCACCTGCTGCCCGACCGCCTCGACGAGGCCTGGGAGATTACCGAAAAGCTGTCGGTCCATCCCGAAAATGCCGGTGGCTATGCCGCCCTGGTCGAAGTGGAGGCCCTGGACGGACAGAAAACCAAATACCTGCTCGACAGCGGCTGGTCCTACAAATGGACCGATGAATGTTTTCGGCGCGAGGGTATCGATCAAATGCTCCGGAATCGTGAAATCAAGGCCCTGTTCATTTCCCACGAGCATTTCGACCACTACTGGGGCTTGCCGGTCACCCTCAAATACGACCCGACCATTCCGATCTACATTCCGGAAGGCTTCTATAAAGAGGGCATGCAATATCTGAAAGACTCTGGGCACAAAGGCCCCCTGCACGTGGTCAAGCCCGGCCTGAACAAGATGGTGCCCGGATTCGCCAGCTACGTGTTTGCCATCCCGATCATCTGCCGGGTATACGGCGAACAGTCGCTCTACTTCAACATCAAGGACAAGGGGCTGGTCAGTGTCACCGGATGCTGCCATCAGAGCATCATCCAGTTCGCCGAAACCGCTTACCAGGAGATCAAGTACGACAACGACAATCTCTACGGCATTTACGGCGGGCTACATATTTCGCCCTTTGAAGACTGGGACCCCAAATATGATGACCTGGTGATCTCTCTGGGTAAATACGGCTTCGAAAAGATCGGCTGCAACCATTGCACCGGTATCGTATGCGCCAAGAAGTTCATCTCCGCCGGCTATCCGGTCGTCAAGGGTACGGCCCGTTTCCGATCCAAGGACACGGCCTACCTGGGCAACGGCGATACCATCTCTTTCGGCGTCTGACCTCCCGCTGAATGATGCAGGCCGGGCCCTCCGGGGCCTGGCCTGCTGAACCAGTCAGAAAAGATGGACTTTTTGACCACGAACCCGACAAACCCAATGAACCCAAGCAATCGAGCAGACCCGACAAAGCCGGCGACGCCGGCCCAGACCCTCCACACGCTTTATCCCGGCGACCTTTTCGAACGGCCGGACGACACCCTGCGGGCCATCCTGAGGGCCATTGTGGTGCGCACCAATTTCATTCCGGCTGTACGCCATCGCATCGGCTGGCGCGGGCTGAACCACTGCATCACCGCCAGAGACGCATGGACCGCCAAAATCGCCGGATGTCAGGGGGTTTTCGGCATGCTATGGGAAGGTTCGGAATCATCCCCCGATCGTCTGACCGGTCTCTTTCAATTGAATTACTTCCCGGCACCGGATGAAGAACTGGTGGAAGACTACTCACTGCGCGCTGCAGCCTGGACCCAACGGGAAGACTATTTAACCCTGGTCCGGCGGTTTGTCGAATTGGATGAACTGCGGAACCTTTTTTACATCGGCGACCTTCAACTGACACTGGACCGATCCAGCCTGGCCCTGGGACTCAACCTGTTATCCGACACATGGCTGGCCAGCCGGGCCGAAGACGGCGTCCGAGCCGATGTGAACGGTGAAGCCATCACCCTCGTGGCGCCCGGCGGTTGGGATCAGCATCTGCCGGCCTTAAAACTGGCGCGCGCATTTTATGAAGTCCTCGGGGCCTCGGCCGCCTTTTGCCTGGAAACAGCCCCCTCCTTTTTCTGCCACCGGCGCAGGCCGGGCCATATCCTCCGCTACTGGTCCGACGGCCGCCAGTTGCAGCAACCCGATGACGCGACGGAGAAGCACGAATGCCGACTGGCATTCTTCTCCTCCGAATCTGCAGCAGGTTCGTCGGCCGACCTTCAACCGGGTGACATCGCCGTCACCTGGCAGCCGGATCAGCCATTGCCCACGGAGTGGCAGTCCGCTCCCTGGTGGCAGGCGCACATGATAGGTGATTTAAAGAGCCTGGACAAACAGCTGCTGGGGATAGACGACCGGCCGGCACTCATCGTGCTCACCGGCTTTCTCGGCTCGGGCAAGACCACGTTTCTGGAAAACTTCGTGGCCTACCAGGTTCAACGCGATCGGTTCGTGGCCGTGGTGCAGAATGAAATCGGCGAGGCCGGCCTGGATGGCAAACTGCTGGGCAGCGACAACCTGATGGTGACCGAGATCGACGAAGGATGCGTCTGCTGCACGCTCAGCGGCCGGCTCAAACCAGCCTTGCACCAATTGTGCAGCAATTTCAGGCCCGATTTTATCGTCCTCGAAACCACCGGCCTGGCCAACCCCATGAACTTCATGGAAGAGCTGATCCCACTTTCCGACCTGGTCCGCATCGATTCGGTCACGACTGTGGTGGACGGACCGTCCTACCTGGAGAACCGGGTGGCCGCCGACATCATCGCCGATCAAATCAAATCCGCCGACATTCTCCTGTTGAACAAAGTCGACCTTCTCTCTTCCGCACAGGTGACGGATATCACCGCACAGCTTCGGCGACAAAACCCGCACGCGGCAATCATCCCTGCGGTCCGTGGAGAAGTCAACCCGGCCCTGCTCTACAGCCTCGACCCCCGGGACGCACCGCCTACCCTAGGTAATCACAATGAGACCCGATCCCACCACAATCATCTGGACGACCAGATTGGAAGCTGTAAAATCACCTTTGCCGGCCCTTTGAATCGTGACCGGTTTGTGCATGCCATCGAACACCGCCTGCCCAAGAGTATCCTGCGCGTCAAAGGCATCGTCTTTTTCAGCGATTCGACGGGTCCCATGGTGGTGCAATACGTGGCCGGGAGGTACGAGATATCCAGCTTCCCGGACCGCTGGGAAGATCCGGGCTTTCTGATCTGCATCGGCCAGCAGATCTCGGAAGAACCATTGGACCGGCTTTTTCAGGAATGTGCGTCGCCCTCGCCACCGGACTGGGGCGACACGCGACCCTACACCAGCCCCTGATCCAGCATGGCATCCACCACCTTGATGAAACCGGCGACATTGGCGCCCACCAGATAGTTGCCTGGCGATCCATACTGTTCGGCGGCGGCCAGGCAGTTTTTGTGGATGTTTTTCATGATCATCTGCAAGCGCCCCTCCACCTCCTCCCGGGGCCAGTGCAAGCGCATGCTGTTCTGTGCCATTTCCAGCCCGGAAACCGCCACTCCCCCGGCGTTGGCGGCCTTGCCCGGCGCATACAGCACGCCGGCATCCAGAAAGTGGTCGATGCCTTCCGGTGTGGTGGGCATATTGGCCCCCTCGACCACCAACCGGACGCCGCCCGCCACGAGATGGCGGGCGTCCTCACCGTTGATTTCGTTCTCCGTTGCGCAGGGAAAGGCGCAATCGGCGGCGTGCTCCCAGAGCGGATTGCTGCTGCGCGCCGGGTCCACCGGGGTAAAGACCGTTCCTGGGAAGGCATCGGCATATTCCTGGATGCGGCCGCGCTGCAGGTTTTTCAAGCGCATGACAAAAGCCAGTTTCTGAGCATCGATGCCCGCTTCGTCGTAAATATGGCCGGAAGAGTCGGAGAGGGTCACCACCCTGGCCCCCCGATCGATGAGTTTTTCGACCGTGTGCTGGGCCACATTGCCCGAACCGGAGACGAGGCAGGTCTTACCCGCCAACGAATGCCCCCCGACATCGAGCATTTCGGCGGCAAAATAGACGCAGCCATAGCCGGTGGCTTCCGGCCGGATCAGGCTGCCGCCCCAGTTGAGGCTCTTGCCGGTCAACACCCCGGTGAATTCATTGCGCAGCCGTTTATACATACCGAACAGGAATCCAATCTCCCGGGCGCCCACCCCGATATCGCCGGCCGGCACGTCGGTATCCGGCCCGATGTGGCGGTGGAGTTCGGTCATGAAGCTCTGGCAAAAGCGCATCACTTCGTTGTCCGTCTTGCCCTTGGGATCGAAATCCGCCCCCCCCTTGCCGCCGCCCAGGGGCAGCGATGTTAGCGCATTCTTGAACACCTGTTCGAATGCCAGAAACTTGAGGATGGAGAGGTTGACCGACGGGTGAAAGCGCAATCCCCCTTTATAGGGACCGATGGCGCTGTTCATCTCGATACGAAAGCCGCGGTTGACCTGGGGTTCACCACGATCATCCATCCAGGGCACGCGGAACATGATGACCCGCTCGGGCTCCACGAGCCGTTCGAGGATTTTCTGATACCGATATTCCGGATGGGCGTCGAGCACCGGCCGCACGGTCTCCACGACCTCTGCCACGGCCTGGTGAAACTCCTTCTGCTCGGGGTCCCTGGCCTTTATTTTCTCTATGATGGTTTGCATGGGCCGTTCCTCCTGTCTCGGGTTTTGAGCCGACTCGATCACCCCGCTGCGATCATCACCCCTGTTGCCGACTGGCCGTCGATCTTGATCACCAGTGCATGTTCGAGGGCCACATGCCGGACGTAAGATCCCTCATGGACGTGCGGCAGGTCCTGCAGCCAGTCCAAGTCAACAAATCCGGAATCGTTGCCGGACACGGTGAAATGGCCGACGCCCAAGGTGGTGAGGTTGTGAAAAAAATGGCTGCCCTGGGAAGGGTCGGCGTTGAGACGGGGGGTGCGGATCTCCACCATGACGGCCACCCCCGAAATATCCTTCCAGGCCACGGGAATGCCCAGCCAGGGGTCGGCCGATCCCCAGCGCCCGGGACCGATGAGAACATAACGGCGTCCCTGCTGGGTCAGGATCTGGTTGAAGCGGGAAATCTCTGCGGCCATGGCCGGCATGCGGGCCGGATCGAAGGCGTCGGGCTTGACGAACACGATATCCCGGATCTCCTGCAGCAAGCCGTTGCCCAAGGCCTGGCGGGAGACGCAGAAGGCGCGCCGTTCGTCCTGGGCCGTGATTTGGACCGCCATGCTCTGCTCTCGCCGGGCCATGGGCCGAATCTGCAGCAGGGCGAAAGAATAACGCCCGTCGCGGGAGCGAGGCAGATCCACGGCGAATTCCATCTCCACCGGGCAGCCCATGCCGCGCCGCCCCATCTCCAGGAGGTCGGCCACGATGCCGGCCAGGGGAAACAGGCCGTGTTTCAGGATGCTCGCGAAGGTCACCAGCTTCTCGCCAGGAATGGCGGCCGTGTCGCGAATGCGCTGGTCGGCCGCCACATAGGTGCTGACCACTGCCTGCACGGCCGGGTGGGATGCCATGTCGTCCACGCTGAGGCCTACGATCAGGTCGTCCGGGTCGATGTCCGGATCCAGGGCCCTGGCCATGTCCAAGGCGAAGAAACGGCGCTGGGCGTTGCGCAAGGCTTTGGGTAACGTATCGATCTGGGGCAGCAGTTGCGGATAGCGAGGTGAAAACTGAAGAGTGAGCCCTCCCTCCACCACCGTGCGCCCCAGTCCCAAGGCCACGTGGACCAGCCCCTCGTCGGATTTCATATAGGAAACCGGGTAGAAATTGCATGACTGGGCCACCCCCGATATGGCTGGAAAATAGTAATCGTGCCAACGGGAGCCCACCATGGGTTGCAGCATCACCGCCATGCGGTCTTCTTCGGTGCGGTACGGGGAGCGGTCTGCGAAAGCCCGCGGGGCCGCGAACCAGGTGGAGGCATAGACCCGCTGGATGGCCTTGACCAGCTGCGCCAGCCGCACGCCGGGGTCCGGATGGACGTTGGGAATCATGATGGTGCGGTAAACGCCGGCGCTCGGCTGGCCATGGGCGTCTTCCAGCAGTCCGGAGGAGCGCACGGCCAGGGGCGCGTCGACGGCCGCCAGAAAAGAGGCCAGTTTGGATTTGATCGCTTCTGGAAAGGCGGCGCGGGTGAAAAGCGCCTCGATGCGGTCGTCGGCCAGCCCTTCCAGGTCGCCGAAACGCAGCTTGTTCTGGTCCAGAAAGCGTTCAAAGCCTTCGGTGCTGATCACCAATGTCCGTGGAATGCCGATCTCAACATCGGGATAGCGTCGCTCCAGTTCGGGATGCGTATTGATCAAGGCGGACAAAAAGGCCAACCCGCGCGCCTTGCCGCCCAGGGACCCGTGCCCGATCTTTACGAACTCGGCCGTGGGATCGTAGACCGGGCGGGCGAAATCCACGACAATACCCCGTTGGCGCGCCTTGCGCCTATACATGATCGCGTCCCGAATGAAGGTGCGGATATGGGATATCTCTTTGAAATCGCCGACCTTGGCCGCGCGACAGGTATGGGCCAGCTCGATCTCCATGCGCGCCATCATCCAGGTGGAAAAATGCTCCCGCCGGGCGTGGTACGCGATGGCGGCATCCGGAATAGCGGGCAGGATGCGAATCATATCCGGAAGCGTTGCGGCCCGCCCCACTTCGCGGCCGTCGGGCATGCGGAAAACGAACTCCCCGAAGCCGAGGTTGCGGACGAAGAAATCGCGGATATCGTCGTGCAGGGAGGCCGAATTTTTATCGATGAAATGAACCTCCATGGACTCGGCCGGGAGGCGGTTGCCCGGCTCCGAGCTATAGAGCATCAGCGGCAGGAGTGGATTCACGGCCTTGATGGCGCGCAGCAGGGCCAGGCCAGCATCATCCGCGATGCGGCCGTTGCGCGGCAAGCGGGCATCGCACAGGACCGTCAGGATATAGGGTGCATAGCGCGTATAAAGCTTCTCCGCCTCCTCGTAGCTGCCGGCCACCAATATTTTGGGCCGTGCCCGCATACGCAGGATACGATGGTCTTCATTGAGCGATTCATCCATGGCCGACTGGGTCTGACGCACGATCTCCTTGTAGATGAAAGGCAGAATCGATGAGAGAAAAAAGGGTGAATCTTCCACCAGGAGAATCACCCGTACGCCGGCGGCCTCGGTGTCGAAGGCCACATTCAAGCGGTCTTCGGTGCTCTTGATCAGGGCCAGCAGCAGATCGGTGTTGCCCAGCCAGACGAATTGGCGGTCAATCCAGCTGCAGGTCCCATCGTGCGCCGCCGTTGCCGGCGTCGCGATTTCATGGGACAGGTAGTAGATCGGCATCTGGGGATGGCGGTCCTTGATCTCGGCACACAGGCGCACAGGCGCCACATCGTCCAGACGGGTCATGGTGATGACCAGGTCGTACGGCTTGCGGGAAAGGGCCTCCAGGGCATCCCGGCCGGATGAAACCCAGGTGATGCGCGGCGGACGGGAGAGGTTCAATCCGCGGTACTCGTGGATGATGCGGCCGGCCAGGCGGCCGTCCTCCTCCATGATGTAGGCATCATAAGGGCTGGAGACGAGCAGGACCTCCTGAACCCGGTGGGCCATCAGTTCAAAAAACAGGCTAAACGATTGTTCGTGTTGATCCTGTGCACGCACCATGGTGCCACCCGTTTCATTTTAAAAACCGGTTTGACATCAGGCTAAACAGGGTCTCACGGCTTGTCAATTAGAACTGGCCACACCGTTTCTCCAGCAATTCTAACTGAATGCGATTCACCTTGAAGGGTGCGCCTTCCAAAAGTTTTTTGATAAGAAAATTTGCATCGCAACGGACATGGCAGGCGTGGGTGGGGCAGGTGGCCAGGGCCACGTGAGCCAGCGGTCTTAGGGCCAGTTAAATGCAGACGGCGGACAAGCGGCCCAGACTGTTTGAGCGCAGCGAGTTTCTGTGCCGCCCGCCGTGCATTTTACTGGCACTTGACCGCTTGGCGTGTGGCATCGGCCACCTGTTCCACCCATGCCGGGTTTAATGAATCAAGTTCAGTTAGAATCCCTGCCGTTTCTCGCAACTGGTGGACGCTAAAAGGATGCCTATGTTAAATATTTATGTTTATCAACGACACGTGGAGGAGACGCCTGATGAGTGAACATCCCACGGCCGCCGGCAAAAGCAGCTACGATGTGATCGATACCGATCTGTTCTGGAAGGCCTTATCCGTTGAGCCGGGCATGACCGTGCTCGACCTCGCCTGCGGAGCCGGCCGGTATACCTTGCCCCTGGCCGAGAAAGTCGGCCGGTCCGGCCGCGTCATCGCCGTCGACCTCTGGGCCGAAGGCATCAACCGCCTCCAGACCGAGGCCGGTGCGGCAGGTTTCGACAATATCGAGGCCCATGTGGTCGATGCGGCTCGGGAATTGCCCATCCCGCCCGGCGGCGTGGACCTGTGCCTGCTGGCCACCACGCTTCACGACTTTGCGGCCGACGGCACCGATCGGGCCGTTCTCACGCAAGTCGCCCGGGTGCTCTGTCCCCAGGGGATTTTGTCGGTGGTCGAATTTATCAAAAAGGAGGGTCCTCCGGGACCGCCCAAAACCGTCCGGCTGTCGCTCGAGCAGGTGACCATGCGGCTGATGCCCTTCGGCCTGATCCGCTTCGGCGCGGTGGTCGAGCTGGGACCGCATGCCTATTTCTGCCAATTCAGACGGTTGCGCAAATCAAGCCTGGCCTGAATGCCCGGCGGCGTCAAGGGCGGGAAACAGATCCGGTTATTTCGCCCCTTCTGGCCGGCAGGATCGACAGCAGGGAGAGGGCGATGGAGATGAAGACCGCCACCAGCACCTTGTAGTAAGCATCCAGGGGATAGGCCTCTCCGATCCGGCCCACGGTATCCATCAGATAGCCGGAAAAGGGTTGAAACAGGGCCGTGCTCAGGAAGGCCGCGGGATTCATGAGCCCCATGGCCGTGCCGGTCAGCCAGCCGGGGAATAGCTCCTTGTTCATCGTCATGTAAAGCGATAGGGAGCCGCCGCCGCAAACCCCGATGATCAGGAACAGGGGACCGATGAGCCAGGCGGGCGGTTTTCCGTGGGTTGGCAGAAATACGGCCCAGCAGGCCAGACAGACGGTCAGGGCGGAGACCAATATGGTTTTGCGCTCGAACGGCAACCGGTCGGCCAGAAGGCCGAAAAGCGGCGAGCCGACGACGAAACCGATGGGCATCAGCATGAGCAGGGCGCCGGCCTGCACGCGCGTGTAGTCGTGAACGTCCATCAGATAGGGAACGGTCCACAGCCCCTGGAAGGCCAGCATCGGTCCGCCGAAGAAAAAATAGGATCCGGTGACCATCCAGAAATTGGGTTTGCCGAAGACAATGGCGAGTCGGCTCATGGCGGTCATTGCCGGTTGACCGTTTGCGTCCTGTTTGGCCTGGTCATCGCTCTCAGCTTCTATCGGCGGCCAGCCTTTGTCTTCCGGTTTGTCCCGCAAAATCAGCCAACACACCAGCGCCATCAGGAGTGACACGGCGCCGATGGCGACGAAAGACATGCGCCACCCCATCCAGATGACCAGGTAGGTCAATGGCAACGAGGCCGCCAGATTGCCGGCATTCCCGGTGGCCAGAAAGATACCGGTCATGCCGGCAAACTCCTTGGCCCGAAACCATTTGGAAAAAACCTTGAGGGCCGGTACGAAGACCCCGCCCACGCCGATGCCGATCATGGCCCGGCCCAGGGTCGCCACAGTCATATCGGGTGCCAACCCGAAGATCACGGCGCCAAGACAGGCGATGGCCGTAAACAGCGTGGTGACGGTCCGCGGCCCCCAGGTATCTGACAGCAGGCCTACCGGTGGTTGCACGGCGGCATAAAGATAGAAGTAGGCGGAGGACATGAACCCCAGGGCCGTGGCGTCGGTACCGAAGTCCCTGACCAGGTCGCGGGCGATCACGGTTGGCGAGATGCGATGCAGGCATGCCAGAAAATAGATGATGCTCAGCACGATGAACAAATACCAGCGGTATCCCCGCAAAGATCCCCAATGAAACCACCTGCCATCTGTTTGCACCCGGTGTATCCTTTCGTGCGAAGCCGGACGGGCCGGCGGTCTGTTTTCTCTGGAACTCCTGGCCACGCCATCTTTCATCGCGGCTTTTGGGGTCAAAGTCAATTCTCATCGTACACACCCTGCCATTTTGACGAAGACATTCCTGAGATCGATCATGAATCTCGAACTATTTCGATAATATCGAACAATAAATTACCAATTCGAACGCCGCACCGACTTCAACCGGCCTTTTTAGGATTTCAACACCCTATGGGTTCTGGTATAGTTATTTTTCCCAAGCCACCGCCATCGGGACAGGCGCGCTTTCACCCGCAACCGCCGGAAACGATCGATTCACATGTCCGAAACCAGGATTTTTTATGGATGGTACATTGTCGCCGCCTGCTTTGCGCTCTGCTTTCTCTTTGCCGGTGCCGGCTTCTACTCGTTCAGCGTCTTCATCAAACCCATAGAAAACGAGTTCGGATGGGAGCGTTCGGCCATCTCGTTGACCATGTCGATCTACCTGATCGTAGGCGGCCTGATGGGACCGGTATTCGGTCGTCTGGTGCAAAAATATGGCCCAAAAAGGGTGATGCGCGTCTGCGCCGTTTGTGCCGGGGCCTGTTTCATGCTGGTCAGTTTGACGCGTTCGATAGGGTACTTCTACACGGTCTATGCCCTCCTGGCCGTGTCGGTGTGCGGCATGGGTGTCATTCCAGCCAGCAGCCTGCTGGCCAACTGGTTTTTCCTGCGGCGTGGCAGGGCCGTGGGGATCTCCATGGTGGGCATCTCCGCCGGCGGTCTTGTGCTGGCGCCGTGCGTCGGCATGGTGGCGGTGGCCTACGGATGGAAGAGCGCCTTTTTTGGAATCGGCATCGTGGTGTGGGCCATCGCTCTGCCGGTCATTCAGTGGGTGGTCAAGGACAATCCTTCCGAGATGGGCACTTATCAAGATGGCAGGCCCGCGCCGAAGCTTACCCCGAATCGATCTGCCGTTCCGACGCCCCAGGCGGAGTCCGGCTGGCCGGCCGGCCTGGTGCTCCGCAGCAAAGCCTTCTGGTCGATCTTCATCTCCTTTTTCCTCGCACCGTTTGCCCAGATGGGCGTCTTGCAGCACCAGGTGCCGCTGATCATGGATGCCGGGACCAGCGAAGCCATGGCTGCGGCGGCCCTGGGGGTCACCGCGGGAGTGGGCGGGATCGGAAAACTCAGTTTCGGCCGGATCTCCGAAAGCTGGCCGTTTCACTATGTCGTGCTGCTCTGCTTCGGACTTCAGGCCCTGGCCGTGGCGGTGCTGCTCTATGCCCAGTCGGCGCTGGCGGTGTGGTGCTATGCCGTTGTGTTCGGATTTGCCATGGGCGGCGTCGTGGTGCTCATGCCGCTGGTGGTCGGCCACTTCTGGGGGTTGATCTCCTATGGGGTGCTGCTGGGCGCCATCTGGGTGGCCAATTCACTGGGCGGCGCACTGGGCACCTATGCCTCCGGACTGATCTACGATCACTGGGGCGACTACCGATATGCCCTCTACCTTTTCATCGCCGCCTATCTCATTTCCATCATCTCTTTCTTTATAGCAGGCAAACCTTTGCCTGTTCAGTCGGGTGTCGGGACAAAGACGTAGCACTTCGAAGTCGCATCACTCAAAGTTATTGCCTTTATTTTCCCCTGGAAGAATTAAGTCTCGCCTGAGAGTCGAGGCGCCTGCCGAGAAAATATGCATCGGCAATGCCGATTATCCATGTCGACACAATCAAAAAAACAGCAAGTTTGTATCCCAGGGTATGGGCATCGGCCATCGCACGCTGGCTGGTATTCAACATTTGGTTGATGTCGAGATTGCCTGTGGCCGCCCCGCTCTTTTCTATGATGTCCATGGCGGCCCGGGCGGCCTTGATCAGCACCATGGTCAAGCCGGCGCCGAAGGCCAATGCCAGCACGGCGCCGCGTAGATAATGCCGAAGGACCATCTGCCCTAATCCGGGAAAGCCCAACCCCGACAGGAGTGCGCCTTTCAAGGCTTTGCTCATGATCTTCCTCCGTAACAGGAAATTCACGAAAAAAGGTTTTCAACCATTTTACGGTCATATTTACCGGCCGCGGTCATGGGCAGTTTTTCCAGCACCTTGATAGCGCGCGGCCGGGCATAGGGTTCCAGACGTTCGGTCAGAAACCGGCCAAGGTCGGTTGCATCCACCCGGCCTTCGACCACGGCCACGACATGGTTTTCCCGCCCAGTCTCCACAGGCACAGAGACCACCAGGGCGTCGCTCACCCCGGGAAATTGGCGGATGCACTCCTTGACCGCCTCCAGGTCCACCCGGCGGCCGCCCACCTTGACGATGCCGTCGGCCCGTCCGATCAGCACGAAGCGCCCCTCGGCCGTGGCAGCCACGCGATCGCCCATGACAAAATAGCCGTCCGTGTCGCGTTCGAGATCGGGAGAGAGGTAATCGGACCGGACCCTGAACCGCTCCCCTTCGATGCGCACCGCGATTGTGTCATAGGGCTTGAAATCAGTCTCACCGGCGGCACGCACCCGTGCCGCGATGCCGCCGGTCTCGGTGGAACCGTAGATTTCGGCGATGCCGACACCGGTCTGGGCGCTGAAGGCGGCCGCGTCTTCGGCTGCCAGCATGCCTGCAGAGGAAAAGGCCAGCCGCAAGGCAGGCGCTGACAACGCATGACCGTTGAGACCGCGATAGTGGGCCGGCACGCTCACCAGGATGGTGGCCTCTGTTTGGGCGATAGCCGATTCGATCTCGCCCGGAAAAGAGGGCGTGGTCCCGGACACGGCGGCCGATGCCAGAAGTGGCGTTAAAATGGAATAGAGCAGTCCGTAGATGTGGTTGGGATGGACGGTGGACACCAGTCGATCCCGGTCGGTGAGGTGGTAATGGTCCACGATGGAAATCGTCTCGGCCAGCAAATTACGCACGGTTTTGGTCCACATTTTAGGAGCGCCGGTGGAACCGCCGGTGAAAAGCCGCACCCATTCGGCCCCCGGGGGTTTAGACGGCAGGGCATCGCCGGGCGGCCAGCTCACCCGGCCCTCTTCCGGAATGATGCAGCGGACCGAAGGCGGCGCTTCGATGACACGGTCTGCCACCACACACTCATAGGGAAGCAGGCCATACAGCTCGGACAACACCTGAGGAGACGAAGCGTATGGCAGGATCACGCTCGGACCGTCGGCCAGGGCCGCCAGAAGGGTGGCCGTAAGCACGCCTTTGTCTTCGGTGCACAGGCAGACGCGTCGCGTCTCCACGTTGCCGTGAAAAATCTGGTGCAAATGGGCGGCCATTTCGTAAAGCCGTTCGAAGGTGGTCCCGCCGATGACAAACTCTTTTCGGGGCTGCGCGGGTCCGCTCAGCAGGTGCGCCACCCATTGATTCAATTCTGTCTCGCTTCTGAAGAATGCCACAAATACCTCATGGGAGTTCAAGTTGCTTGCCCGTTGAACATCGATCCCTTTTTTCCAAAGGCCTATCCGCCTTTACGCCGCTGGATCAGCGCGGCGACATTGGTGCGATGAAACCAAACGATGCACAAGGCCGTTATCACGACGGCCGCCACGCCAAACGGATGGCTCGCCCATCGATACACGGCGAAACCCGCAAGAACCACGAGCATGCCGAAGGATCCGATGAATGGAATACGGACCATCGCAAAAACGGCGACGTAGGTCAAGGCTGCTAATCCGGCGCCCAGAGGCAGCAAAACGGCATAGAACCCCAGGTGGTTGGCAACCCCCTTGCCGCCGCGAAAACCGTGAAAACAGGGAAAATGGTTGCCCATGATCAATGCCAGACCGGCCCACGGCACCCAGCCAGTTTCCCAATAGTGCCGCGCCAGAAACGCCACGGCCGCGGCCCGGCCGACATCGAGGAGCAGAATCACGGCGGCCATCAGCCACCCGGCCTGACGAAATACATTGGTGACACCTGGATTTCCGCTGAAACGGCTGCGCGGATCGTCCTTGCCGAGCAGTCGAAAAAGGAGAATCGAAAAATTCATCGATCCGGCCAGATAGGCGCAGATCAAACCGGTCAAAAAAGAGACACTGGCGATCATGCGGCTGCCTCCGTGGCATTATCATGAAGCTGTACCAGGGTGACCAGGTGGTCGTCGATCGGGGCGTGATAGGCAGATTGTTGCGCATTTGTCTTCAACTGAAAACGGCTCTCCCTGTGCCCGATGGCGACCACTTCGGTCTGCTCCCAGGCTTGGGCCAAAGAGATACCGAGGGCCTTGGCCACGGCCTCCTTGATGGACCAGATCCGGATCGCCGCATGGACCGGTCCGGACTCGAAATGCTCTGCACGGATCCGTTCATCGGCAGATGCGAACAGGTGCAGCGCCTTCTCGATGCCCGCCCTAAGCTGCTCCACATCCACACCCAAGGCCGCCGGGCCGGCGGCCGCCACCGCGAAACGCCGGTCATGGGCCACGCTGCAAGCCTCCGCCCCTGCCCCACGGGTCTTGGTGCAGACCGGACGAACGGCGTCCGCGGCCAAGGTTTCCAGATTTCGGGGCGGCGTCCTGTGGTCGTTGTCCGAAAGTTTTCGCGCCAGCCGCTTGCAGGCCAGGCGGGCCGCCAGATAGCCGGTTCGGCGCCGGGGGCCCATGGACGCCATGCGCTGACGCTCCAGATCGGACAGGCAGCGATCGGCGAACGCCATGACCGTATCACGCTCGATGAGGGAAATCGTCACATCCGACCGAAGTGACAGCGGTTCATCCTCACCGGGTACGCCTTCGCGGATCCAGTCCGGCGGCTGCAGTCGCCCGCCGCTGACATCGCGCATCTCGATCCCCTGCACCACCTCGCAGGGGCGGCCGTCGGATGCAAGAATCCAGGCATCGAAGCGGAGCGCCGGCCCATGGGGTTGTTTCGGGAAGATCCGGGCCACATAGGATTCACCCGCCTGGGTCGGCATCAAAATTCGCCTTCGGGCGATACCGACCGGAAACGCCAGCAGGCCGGCAAAGCGCTGGCTCCACACACAGGCGGCATGGAAGGCGGCGTCGAGCACGAAGGGCGAGCCCAACGGCCCAGGGGATAAATCCGGCGCCTGGAGATGGGCAATTGCGCCTTCGGAAGTGAGGAGAAGGGGCCGGACGATATTGTGGTAGGCCGGTCCGAAGGGAACCAGCTGGGCATAGATCCGCTCGGGCGTCACTTTGAAACAGGGCCCTTCCAGGGCGGCGGCCAGATCCAGCGCAAGGGGCGGCAGCGAATCGCCGGCGTCCCCAAAATCCATCTGGGCGTGAACGACACTGCGGCTCATCTGGGCGGTTCTGGCGCTGCGCCGGGTGACCAGAGCGGCACGTATCGTTCCGTCCGGCATTTCGGTAAGGTCGCAAAAGGCATGGATCGAGGGGCCATCCGTCGTCAGGGGAAGAAATTTTTCGAATCTGGCGGTACCCAGGCGGTGCACATCGATGTGCGGACAGGCCTCTGACGCCCGCACGGCCAAGGCTTGCATGGCCTCCACGGCCGGCAGCACGGCGCGCCCCTGGAAATGGTGATCCAACCTGTATGAGGGGACCGCGATCTCCAATTCCCGGCGCACGACGCGCCCTATTCTGGAAAAATCTCCCATAATCGTACCGTCTTGGGATCGATTTCCACGGGAATGCCCCTGGCATTCACGGCACAATGACGGGTATACCCGATACAGACGATATCCCCGCTCGGGTCGTGGGTAATCACGTAATCGAAACGCAGCTTGACCCGCTCCCTTTGCCCGGGGCGGGAATGAATCAGCATGGCATCGTCGTAGTGAAGCGGCCTGAAATAGTCGAGCCCGGTGGAAATGATCGGGTAGACGAACCCGCTGTCCTCGATCTCTCGATAGGGATAGGCCGCTTCGCGCATCAACGACGCGCGTCCGAACTCGAAATAGCGCAGGTAATTGGCGTGATAGACCACCTGGGATCGGTCCGTATCGGCGTAAAGGGTTCGCAGCCTGCATTGGTGCCACACCAGGCCGCCGTTGCGATCGCGCACATAGGCAGGATGGCCGTCTATGGGCTCGGGGATAAAAGGCTTGGGGCGCAATGTCAAACCCCCCTGAAAACGATGCAGCAGTTGGTGCCGCCGAAACCGAAGTTGTTGGATAGAAAAAATTCATGGGGGTGCCGGCGCGGCTGGTTGGGAACCACGTCGATGTCGACGAACGCAGGATCCGGAACGTGGTTGACCGTGGGCAGAACGATGCCCTGCTGCATGGCCTCGATGCCCAGGGCCGCCTCGATGGCGCCGGCCGCGCCCAGGGTATGCCCGAGTTGGGATTTGTTGGAAGAGACAGGGATCTGTGAGAGACGCTCTCCGAAGACTGCACGCAGGCTCTCGACCTCAACCAGATCCCCTTTGAGCGTCGACGTACCGTGGGCATTGACATATTCGATATCCCGAGGCAGCAGACCGGCGTCTTCGATGGCCTGGGCAATGGCGCGCACGATGGTCGCCTTGTGCGGCAAGGTGAAATGGTGGGCGTCGGAGGTCCAGCCGATGCCCATCACCTCGGCCCTGGGCGTCAGGTTGAGAGCCGCCACCATCTCGTCGGCGGCCAGCACCACCGCACCGCCGCCTTCGGAAAGCACGAACCCCCGTCGATCGATGCTGAAAGGTCGCGAGGCCTGGGTCGGATCGTCATAGGCTCGATCCCCGGGCTCGACCTTGATGGTGGCCCACATGTTAGCGAAACCCTGGATGATTTCGGGAATCAGGCAAGTCTCCGCACCGCCGGCGATCACGAAGTCGCAATCGCCGTCGCGAATCATGCGGGCGCCGATGGCGATGGCGTGGTTGCCGGAGGCACACGCGCCCTGGGGTGAAAAAATCGGGCCCGTGAAACCCAACAGCATGCCGGCTTTCCCCGCCGGCAGGTTGGCGCACAGGTTGGGCAACAGGTAGGGGCTGACTTTCAGCGGCCCCCGCTGGGTGTAGTTTTCAATAGCGATGCGCAGCGCATCGCTGCCGTTCAGTGCCGATCCCATCAGGCAGGCCGTGCGCGGGCTGGTTCGGTCATCCATCACCAGGCGGGCGTTTTCCAAGGCCCGTTTGCACACCACCATGGTGAGAAAGACGAAATCCGCGTTCCAGTTGTAGGCTTCCTTGCGATCGATGAAATCGAACGACTGGGGGTTCCAGTCGGGAATTTCGCCGACCACGTTGCTGCGTGAAGTGGTCTGGCAGCGTGTCACGCGCCGGAACCCGGCCTCGCCGTTGACCGCCCGTCGCCAGGTCGAGGCGAAGTCGTTGCCCAGGGGCGTGGCCACGTCGTAGCCGACCACATATACTTTCCGATTTAGAGCAGGTTTCATAATAGTCTGTGTCTCGATGAACTTGGTCGACTGAACCGTTTTATTACCCGTGTCATGCCATTCATTGATGCAACCGTCATGCGAATCACCTCAAACGTTCGAACACCACGCAGCTGTTGCATCCGCCGAAGCCAAAGGCATTCTTGAGCACGAACGTCTGGTCCACCTTACGGAACCCTTCGGCCACGCAATCGATATCGATCTGCGGATCGGCCTGGTAATTGATCGTGGGCGGCAGGATGCCCTCCACCATTCCCTGGACTGCAAGAATCGACTCGATGGCGCTGGAGGCCCCCATGGCATGGCCGATGAGGGACTTGTTGGCGGTCACCGGCGGCAGTTTCCCGCCAAAAACCGCCGACAAGGCATCGAACTCCACCTTGTCGCCGACCCGCGTCGATGTCGCGTGGGCGTTGATGGCGTCCACGCGCCCAGGGGCGATGCCGCCCCTTTCGATACTTTCCTGGATGCAGCGGCGTACTGTCTCGAAATTGGGGGCTACGAAATGGAAGGCATCCGACGTCATACTCCACCCCCCCATGGCCACCGAATAATCCAGGCCATGAGCGTCCGCGAAGGTCTGGGAAGCCAGTAGAATGCAGCCGGCCCCCTCGGAAATCACGAAGCCGCGCCGATGCCCTGAAAACGGCCGACTGGCCAGCGCCGGTGCCTCAGCGGGCTCGCCCTCCTTCGGTACAAACGCGCCGTTCATGGTGGCGAAACCGGCCACGATGGGCGACACGAGCGCGAAATCCACGGCGCCGCAGATCACCACATCGGCGCGATTCAACTCGAGAAGCATGGCGCCCATGATCATGGAGGTCAATCCGGTCGCACAAGCGGTGATCGTACTGGTGATCGGCCCCGTGGCACCGGTCCACATGGAGACCCGGCCGGTGACCATATTGATGCAGGAGTTGGGATTGACATAAGGCATGGGAAGGTTGCCCTCGGCCATCAGCTTGCGATCGGCGTCCAGGAGCGCATCGAGTCCTCCCACCGCGCTGCTGTAAGTGATGGCGGTCCGGGGCGCCAACGCCGGCGTGATCTCCAGGCCGCAGCGCTCGAGGGCGCGCTGCACGGTCAACAAGGCATACTTGAAAATCGGCGACACCCAACGGGCCTGTTCGCGCGGCTTCAGGAAATCATACGGCAGGTGGTCGATGTCCGGCAATTCTCCGGCGATTTTGACGGGGAAGTCGGCGGCGGTCGGAAACCGCGTCAAACGGCCGATGCCGCTTCGCCCCTGCAGGGCCCTGTCCCATTGGGCGGCCAGATCGAGGCCCAGCGGCGAAACCGCATCATAGCCGATGATGACCGCTCTTTTTGAATCCATGGTTCGCACCGCCGTTGACATGTCCTATTCCGGCATCCGGGCCGAAAGAATAATCCTACCCCAAAGCTGCAAAAATGAAAACCACCTGCGGTCCAGGTGGTTGTTGATCTTTATCTTATAAACTCAAAATTTCCCACTTCAAATGGCGGCAAATCCGCCCCAGACTTACCAAGGGATGAACTGGTAGAGCTTGGCGAACATTTCGTACACCTCGATCCAATTCTGCAAGTCCTTGGCGGATCGCATGTGAGCCCTTTTGTTGACCATGACCCAGCTCATGTGGGCCGCGCCATCCTTGCAGGTCGAACAGTCCCGGGTTTCCGAGGTGCAGCAGCGGTGCATGGTCTTCAGATCCGATGCCCAGCGGATGAAATTGGTCAGCCGCTTGGGTTGCGGATGGCGCGTGTCCAGCGGCTGGGTTACCGATGGGCATTCCCGCCAGCCAAACGAACGGCCCAGCATGTTACCGGTGGTGATAATCTCATGGTAGTACTTGGAAGATATGACGGTTTGCGGGTAGGCATCCAGCATGGCATCCATCTCCGCCCGTATCGCGGCAAGCTCTTCCGGCTGCCAGGAGAATCCCTCCACCCCTTCGTCGTTGGAGAGCAGCTGCATGTGAACTTTGAGGCCGGCATTCGCGATCTTACGCACGATCCGTTCGGTTTTGCCGATTTGCTTGGGGGTGATGGTGTAAAGATAATACGCATGGGGATCGCCATAGTAGTGCTTGCTGGAAATGGAAAAGGCGTCCTTGCCCCTGAGCAGCCGCTCATCCTCCTCATCGCCCCACAGGGAAATCCCAACCATCATGTCGGGAAAACGGTCCCTGGGGACCTTGATCAAACCGTTGGTGGCGCAGAACGTGGGCAAACGCTTGTAGAATGCTTCGACCCGATCCAGGCAGAGGGTCGGCTCACCGCCGATCAGGATGGCCAGGTTGACCCCACGCGCCATCTCCCTATCGATAAACGCCTCCCATTTGGGAAGGTCCATCTCTTCGACGGCCACCTTGTGTTCGCCCGAAGAAAAGAAAAAACATCCCTTGCATCTCAGATTGCAACGGTTGGTCACATCGTAGATCGAACTGCGGATATTGAGTCTGGAAATCCTCTTATAGCGTTCGTACCAGTGGTCATCCAGCAGTGAACTGACGGTCTTCATCCACAACTCCTCAACTGACAGGGCCTTTGCGGCCCATCGAAACAGGCTAAAACAGATCGTGCCCCGGCGGCGCCACCCATCTTTGACACAAGTTGACACCCTTGTCGTACCCGGTGACCCATACCGCGAGGTAGGTATCGACATAGTCCAGCCAGGAGGCAAAAACGTCGGGTTCGCAGGCATGTCGGAAAAGGCGGGCGGTGACCACGGCGCTTCCGGCGGCGTAGTGGCGGCAATCCCGGCAATCGGTATCCGGCACGCAGCAGGCGGCATCGCGGTCCCAATTCAGGTCGGTGCGGTATTGGCGAAACGACCGCCCCAGCCCGATGTCGGTCGACGGATTGCAACGCGGATAGGAGCAGCCGAAAAGCGCATGGAGTCCCAGGTGATGGGTGTGGGCCACGGCATTGTAATTCGAATAGAGCACGGTTTCGGGATAACGCTGGAGCAAATTGAGCATGGCCTGACGGGTCTGCCGAAGCGATGACTCCGTGTGGCGCAGGGCGCCGGTATAACCCACCGGCGAAGAAAAGACATTGAAGGTAATCTTGCACCCCTCCCTGGCCAGGATGCGGGTCACCTGATCGGCTTCGGCAATGTTGTGCGGCGTGAAGGTGTAGACGAAAACGGCCCGCGCATCGCCACGGTAATTTTCGATCTGTCGCTGCAGCATCTGCTTGGCGCCGCGAACCCGCCGACTGGTTTCGTCATTCCCCCAGACGGAAATATGAATCTTGTAGCCGATCGATCCGGGAATCAATTTAAGCCCGTTGGTGGCGATCGCGCCCAACGGCATCTCCTCATGGCAAACCGCCAGAAGTTCCGGTACCAGCGAAGGCTCCGCGCCGGCCAGCACCACGTAGGTGATCCCGCGCGCCTTTTCCGATTTCATCAGCGATCGCCATTTTTCAGGATCGCCGGCCTCATGGGCATGCTGTTTCTCGCCTTCGTAGTAGTAGCATCCTTCACACCGGATGTTGCACCGGTTGGTCATGTCGTAGGTGGACTCCCGCAGAAAAAAATAGCGGCGCACACGATCCCATCGCTCCCGCACATGCGGTTCCGCGATCAGATCGGAAAATTTCCATTCGCCGGCCCCTTTGTCCGGTTTGGGCGTCGGATGGGTTAAATGTTTGGCTTCCACTGCTAAACTCCCTGAACCGCCGGAGAAGAATGTGTCCCCTCGGTAAATTCTGCATAAGATTCAAACAGAAATATGTACCCTCGCACACGGAGGTCAACATATATCAAATCGGCGGATGACCTTAACTTTCTAACTTTCATACTTTCCGACTTTCATACGCCGACTCTTCCGACTCAAACCTTTGCCGCAATCTTCTTCAACAGATATTCCGAAATCAATCGGACGGTGGTCAGCTTGGGGTAATCGTCCTCGTCGATACGCACCGCGTATTCATCACGCAGGACCAACGCAACGGTCGCCAGGTCCATGCTGTCAATGCCGACCTCATCCACCAGGTCGATGTCCGGATCAAAGGTTTCCGGAGTGACATCTTCCAGCTTCAGCTCATTGATCATGATTTCCGCAACGCGGTGCATCATCTTGTCCAGTTCAGTCGCCACAGCCATGCTTAACTCTCTCCTTTGGGATCTTTCATCAGTGCCCATCCACAAATGACCAATTTGCCCAATATCGGCGTTGCGCGAAAAATTTAATCCTCGGAATATCGACCATATGCCTGCGGTTAAATTTTTCGCGCGTCTTGATCTCGACCAAATTGGCCTGCTTGTGGACGGACACGCGTTAACTACTTAATGGGCTCAACGGTCATATTGCCGCTGCACACCAGTTCATCGCCTTTCGCAATACGAAAGGTGTAGGTGCCCGCTTTCCCCGCCTTGGGTTCGGCCGTCACGGTGATGCGGTCCCCTGGCAGAATCATCTGCTTGAATCGCACCCGACTCACTTCCCGCACACAAACCATGCCTGAAAAACCGTAACCAATCAGATCAAAAACCATACCGAGCTGGGCGATTCCGGGTAACACCGGGTTGCCAGGGAAATGACCGTCGAACCAGGTCGAATCGGCTGGCACGTAAACTTCGGCACTCAGTTTTGCGGCATCGATCGGATGCCGAACGGTGAGGTCGTACCACATAGTGCTTTTCCCTGTAAATCCCATAGTTGAGGCCCGTTCGCCAACCAAAGGCGACTCAACGGATGAGATATTCCCACAAGGGGCCGGTGAATCCTTTTCGGTACATTCGTTTTAAAATATCACCCGTCTCTTCGGCGCCCGCCCCCTGCACCCAATTGTCCCGTCCCTTCGCATGACCGGCGATCATCTCGGCGGCACGCGCAATGCTCAGCTCCGGTGGCTGGTAAAAGACCGGCGCCAGAATGCTCTCGGACGCGTCGATCTGACCCTGCTCTCTGGCCAATGCATACAAAGCGGTGTGGGGATAGATTCGCATACCGCAAAAAAGAAACATAACGGCTTTTTGCAATTTATCAATATTGGCCAGCGTCTCAGACAAGGTGTGTTCGCTCTCGCCGGGACCGGCGAACAGAAAATAGTGCGCCACGTGGAGACCGGCTGCGTTGGCCGCTCGATGGGTCGCAAAGACCTGGGCGACATCGAAAGGCTTGCCATAGGCCCGCAGCACCGGATCGCATAGCGCTTCGGTCCCGAACTCCACATGTTTGAGGCCGCAATCGGCCATGGTGTCGAAATAGCCGTCCGGCATCCGGTTCGGGGCGAAGAATCCCCCCCAGGGAATGGCGAGTCCGGCGGCCTTGAAGGCTTTGGCCACCGACAAGCTCTGTTCAGGATGGGCATTGAAAGCCGAATCGGTGATGAACAGATACTTGGCCCCGGCCTGTTGGAGCGCTACGGCGTCGGCGGCGATCTCGTGAGGCGGCCGATAGCGCATGGCTCGGCCTTCGAGATGCGGGTAGCTGCAATAGACGCATCTGAACGGACAACCCCGTTTGGTCTGCAGGTTGAGCATCCCGCCGTTTTTCAGATAAAAACCGAGGTCGTCCGACTGGGCGGGCATTTGTCTGACCGCCTGTCTGGGCCAGGGCAACGGTTTGGCGGCCAGATCGTCACGACCGATGACACCCTCAATGCGGGTCGGATCTTCTCCCTTTTCCAGGGCTGTCAGCAGCGGGGCCATGCGTTCGCCTTCCCCCACCACGCCGTAATCGGCCGCCAGAAGGGCCATCAATTCCTGGGGAAAGATGGTGAAGCCGCTGCCGCCCAGGACGATGGGTGCGATGCTGACCTGCCGGATCCGCTCGATGAGTCGCTGGTATTCCGGGATGTAGCTTATTGGATTCAAGGCATCGGTGTTATCGATGTTTCGCAGGGAAATGCCGATCGCATCGGGTGCAAAGCCTTCCAGCACCGAAGAGAACGCTTGCCCATCGGAAAGGCAGTTCATGTCCAGACGCTGCAACTGGTGATCGGGGCTGATGGCGCCGGCCACATAATCCAATCCCAGCGGGTAGACCGGATAGGGCTCAAGGACCGTATTGGCGGAAACCAGCAATACCTTCACGATGGAAAAATCCTGATCGCTGTAATGACATCACCCAACCCCAACACCAGCATGCCTTTGCCGTTCAGCGGCTGGTCGGTACCGCCGACGAGCGGACCGGGAACGCCTCCGCGTGCCACCATCTCCGTCGCGAGCACCGACGCCACTGCGGAAGCACCACCAAACTCCCCGGTTAGGCGGCGATAGTCGATCATTGCGCCCTGGAATCGGCTCAGCTCCAGGAATGAATTCAATTGCCGTTGGGCCTGCTTGCGCCGGCCAGCCGGCAGACCGACCATCACTGCGCCGAACCGGCGATCCATGGCCGCCGCTCCACCCAGCGCCTGGATCAGCGCTTTCATGCCGTCGGCTGGTTCGCCGGATCCGTAATGGACCAGGTCGATGCAAGTCGCGCCTTTCGCCTGCCGGCGTTGCAGCAGCAACCCGCCACCGCCGTCTGCAGGCTGAGTGGCCAGGCGGACCGACGCATCGAACAGGGGCGAAAACACCGGATGATGTTCGTCGGCAGCGGCGACGAATATCGGATCGGCCGTTTGTCGGGTCAACAGCTCGGCCGCGAGCAGGGCCTGCTCGAAGGAATAATCGCCCCCCGAAGTCGTGACGTTGGCCCCTTTGGCCCCCAACAGCATTGCGATCTGCCCGGCCGGCGCATTGTGCACCGAGCCGATGAAATCTGTGGGGGAAGGGTATTGCTGACCGGTTTCGGTCAACCTTTCGAGAAAGTCGTGGGTTTCAGACAATGCCCCCCAGGCGGTGCCAAAACTGACCATGACCGGCATCCGTTCCGCATCAACGCCATTACAGGCGTGCACGGCGAGCGACAGGGCCATTTGAGGCAGGCGCTTCAAACGCCGGATCAATCGCGGCGCAAGTCCCTGGGCCAACGTCCCGTCGGCGAGCAATCCCCGGCACGCATAGCCCGCAAAAAAAACGCGGCGCGTCTCATCGGTCAAACCTGTACCGGTGAGGCAGGCCCGCCCCACGATGGTCAGGCCCGGGCGGCCGGACGCCGTCCGTGAGGTATCGGGGCGTCTCGAGGTCCTGGAGACGATCAGCGAGGCGTTGTTGCCGCCGAAACCGAACGAGTTGCTCAAGACCGTGGTGACCGGCCTTTTCAGCGGCGATGTCACCGGCGCAATACCCAGGGCCGGATCGATCGTGCGATGGCCCACGTTGGCCGGGATAAACCCGCGTTCGATGGACAGAGCGGCAACGACGGCCTCGAGGGCGCCCGCTGCGGCCAGGGGATGCCCGGTGGCCCCCTTGATCGATGAAGCCGGTGGGGAGGCCGGTGGAAGCCCTGAAACAAAGAGGGTCTTCACGGCCCTGGCCTCCGACATATCGTTATCGATCGTACCGGTGCCGTGCAGGTTGATATAATCGATATCTGAAACAGAGATCCCGGCATCGTCCAATGCCGCCTGCATGGCCGCCATCGCACCGGCGCCTTCGGGATGCGGGGTGGTGGCATGGTAGGCGTCGCACGACAGCCCTGCCCCGATGATCTGCGGGCAGGCGGCATCTCCTGGCTCAAGTGACAGCAGCAGCATGGCTGCACCTTCGGCCACCGACATCCCCCGGCGATCCCGATCGAGCGGACGGGCCCCGTCGGGATCGATCAGCTGCAGGGCATTGAAACCGAAATAGGTCAGCCGGCAAAGCGAGTCCGCACCGCCGGCCAGCACACAGCGGGCCAGACCGCAACGAAGCATTTCCACTGCCAGCTTGATGGCCACCGCACCCGAAGAGCAGGCCGTGGAAACCGTTACCACCGGCCCGGTGCAACCGCTGCGGCGGGCGAGATCCTCGGCGACCGAACCCAGGGCGTGCATGCCATAACGCCTTGGATCGTCAATCTTTTGTCCAAACAAAGACTCGGTGGTGAGGATCCCCCCGGTGGTGCTGCCGAGCACGATAGCATCGGGTGGCGTCTCACAACCCGCCAGGGCTTGATCTGCGGCCAGACGGGCCAACCGGTGGGTCCGCGGTGGGCTTTGCCCCGCTTCTGCCAATGAGACCGCGCCGACCGGCAGATGCTGCGGCGACGCTATCGGAAATGGGATTGACGTTGTGAGCGCCCGCCTGGCGTTGATCAATGCATCCGTGGTCTCGTCCAGACCAAGGCCGAGCGAGCTGACGATACCCATGCCGACAATGTAGACGGCAGCACCTGTCAATTGGGAAGCTCCGGCGCTTTCTCCTGGATGTAGGCAGCCAGCGTCCGCAGTGTGGCAAACACCTTGGCACCCAACTCTTTGTTGTTGATGGCCACACCATAATCTTTCTCGATCATGATGACCATCTCCAGCACATCGATGGAGTCGATGCCCAGCTCCCCGCCGACCAGCTGGGCGTCCTCTTGGATGTCCTCGGGTTTGACATCCGGAAAATTCAAAATGTCGACAATCTTTGTTTTCAGTTCCGCAATAAGTTGGTCCATGAACCTGTCCATTAAAACATCATTAAGATTAAGGTGTGGATGGACACACGGCGTGTGATATAGTACCATCCGGTTTTTGTAAATTTACTAATCTATATGCTTGACGCCATATTTTCAATGTTTTTTCGAGTTACGTAACACAACGCCATGAAGACGCCGCGAATCGACCTGGAAGCACTCGTTCCCCACCGCCGGCCCATGCTGCTGATCTCGGGGATCATCGCCTTCGACGACCAGTCGGCTGCCACGCGATCGGTCGTCGGGTATGATTGGCCGCTGATGGGGCCGGATGGCGTCAATGCACTGATATTGATCGAATTGGTCGCTCAGACGGCGGCCATCAACAACGGCTGGGAACTGTTCAAACGCGACGGTCCCGGTACCGATCGCCGAGGGTGGATCGTAGGGATCAAGTCGGCCCGCTTTCAGGTCCGCGCCATCGCCGCCGATACGACGATCGTGGTTGAATCGGTCAACCAATTTGCATATGACAACTTCAGAGAGATTCGGGGCATTGCAAAAATCGAAGGAAAACAGGTGGCGGAGGTGACGCTGCAGTTGGTGCAGGCCGAACCGTTGGCGACACCGTAAAGAGTCCAACAGCGATTTTTTACATAGCCATCAAAAGTTGATGGATTCGTAAAAAGAGTTTTTGTCTGGCGGCGTTGACCCGTGCCTCGTTATCCGCATCATTCAAAATCATCGAACGGAGCTTAGAAGATGAACGATATCGTCAATCAGCCTGTTGCCCTGGTCACCGGGGGAAGCAAGGGAATCGGCAGGGCCATCTGTGTGGAGATGGCGGCCAATGGTTACCAGGTGATCATCAACTATTTTTCCGACGCCGAGGGTGCCCGTGAAACCCTCGAGCAGGTCGAGGCGGCCGGCAGCAGCGGTATTTGCGTGCCGTTCGACGTGGCCGACGCAGAAGCCACCCAGAAGGGTCTGGAAACCATATTCAACACCTACCCGGCGATAGACGCCCTGATCAACAATGCCGGCCGCATCGCCGATGAATTGTTCATCATGATGACGCCGGACAAATGGCGCAGCGTCATCGACATCACATTGCAGGGGTTTTATAATGTGACTCGGCCGGTACTGGAAAAAATGGTGGTTCAGAAACGCGGTGCCGTGGTATCCATCGCTTCGGTGGCCGGGATCATGGGCAACCGGGGGCAATCCAACTACGCCGCGGCCAAAGCGGGCCTGATCGGCGCCAGCCGTTCGGTGGCGTCGGAGGTGGCCCGGCTGGGCATCCGCGTCAATGTCGTGGCCCCGGGTTTGATCCAAACCCAAATGATCCACGATGCACCGGTGCAAAAGATCAAGGGGATGATCCCCATGGCCCGATTGGGTTCGGCCGAAGAGGTGGCTCGGGTGGTGCGTTTTCTCTGTTCCCCGGATGCCTCGTACGTGACCGGACAGGTGATCAGCGTCAACGGCGGCATGTTCTGATTCTTTTTAAAACCGCCCTTGTGAGACAGGCGATCGATGCGCAACCTACAAAAAATCCGACACAAAACCCATCTCCTGTTACCGCTGATCGCTGTTTTATGCATTGGATGGGCCGGCAGTTGGGATGAACTCAAGTCCACGGCCGGTACGGTCACATCGGTAAAGGCCGCGTTCCGTCAGGAAAAGCACCTGAAGATTCTGGCCAGGCCGTTGGTCTCCGAGGGCGTGTTCTACTACCAGGCACCAAGATCGCTGCGTTGGGAATACACCCATCCGGTTCAAAGCATTCTGCTCATGCACGAGGGCAGCGTCAAGCGCTATGTCCAAACCGCATCGGGGCTGGAAATGGAGCGCAGCGCCGGTCTGGACGCCATGCAGGTGGTGATCGACGAGATCACCCGGTGGCTGCAGGGCCGTTTCGATGAAAGCGAGATGTTCGCCGCGCGACTGGAAGGCGCCGGACGCATTGTGCTGACGCCCAAAGAAGAGGGATTCAAGGCCATCATACAGTGGATCGAAATCAACCTGGCGGAAAAACCGGGCATGATCAGGGATGTGGTGATCTTTGAAAGCCCGGAGGCCTATACGCACATGCTGTTCTCCGACACGACGCTGAACACGCCCATCGACGCATCGATCTTCCGGGAAGTGCCATGATCCACCTGTCCCGACTCCTTTTCCTTTTGATGTGTCTGCCGATAGCTTGTTCGCACCTGCCCGACATCCAATCGACGCCACCCGGTGCCGCGCCCAGCGGCGGCTGCCTGACGTCTATTTTCCCCCAAGGCGATTGGCAACTGTTGCATGCCATCGAAGCCACCGGACCCAGCGGCGGGAAACAGACCCTCCTGGGGTTGAGCCAGATTTCATCCCACAAGAGGTCCGCGCACTGTGTGATGATGACCCTGGAGGGCATGGTGCTCTTCCAGGCCACGTTCGATGACGGCGCCCTCTCCGTCCAACGGGCCGTGGCCCCCTTCGACCGGCCCGGAATGGCCGAGGGCATCGTCGAGGATCTGCGCATGATTTTCTTCAGCCCCGGCCGGCCTCACATTCAGACCGGGCGGTTGCCCGACGGCATGCGGGTATGCCGCTACCCGCTGCCCGACGGCGGCACCCAGGACATCGAAACACAAGACCAAACCCATTGGGTCATCCATCGGTACGACCGGCGTCACCGCCTGATTCGCACCGTGCGGCCCGTGTCCGATCAGGGCCGGTCCGAACAGGGGATGCCCAACCAGATCCTATTAGAAGCCCACGGCCTCGTCGGTTACCAGTTACGAATGTCCCTGGTCGAGGCACAACCCCTGACATATCAACCCAAGCTCAAAAAGGTTAATCCATGCGACTCAAACTGATTTACCCCAAATGGTCCAAACTCATGCGCCAGACCGAGTTCCATCTGCCGCCCCACGGTCCGGTGGTATTTGCCGCTGCGTTGCCGGAAGACGTCGAGGTGGACTTCGTCGACGAGAATCTACAAACCATCGATTTTGACGACAAGCCCGACGTGGTCGGCATCTCCATGATGCTCACCATCCAGGTCAAGCGCGGTTGGGAAATCGCCGATACCTACCGACAGATGGGAATCCCCGTCATTTTCGGCGGCATCGCCACCATGCTGCATGCCGAAGAGACCATGACGCATGCCGACGCGGTCTTTCTGGGAGAGGCCGAAAGCCGCATGGAAGAGGTGTTTTCCGATCTACGCAGCGGAAAACTAAAGCCCGTCTATGACTACCTGGATCAACAGCCTCCCATCGATATCGTCGGCACCGCCCGGCGCGACATTCTTCAGCGCGATCTCTACAACTACAAAGGGGTCCAGATGGTGGACCTTGTGCACGCCTCCCGCGGCTGCCGTTACCACTGCTATCCCTGCGCCGTGGCCTACCTGGGCGGCCGCAAGTTCCGACCGCGCCCCATCGACAAGACCATCGCCGAATTGGAGGCCATCGACAACAATCGCCTCTTCCTGGTGGACAACTCCCTGGCCCAGGACACCCAATGGGAATTGGACCTTTTCAAGGAGATGATTCCCTTGAAGAAGAAATGGTGCTGTCATCCCATCGAAGACCATCCCGAAGTGCTCGACCTGGCGGCCCAGGCCGGCGCCTGGTATGTCTACCAGGCCGTGTTCGACACCTCCGATTACATCCGCGACCGCATCAAGCGATACCATGACAATGGCATCGGCGTCGAAGGCACGATTCTGATCGGTCTCGACCGCCACACCGAAGATTACATCAAGCGCCTGATCGATTTTCTTCTGGACATCGAACTGGACCTGGCGGAATTCACAGTCCTGACGCCATTTCCCCACACCAAGGCCTGGGATGAGCTGCACGGTCAAAAACGCATTTTCACCTATGATTGGGATGAATATTCGGCCGACAAGGTAGTCTACCACCCCAAGCACATGAGTGCGGAAAAATTACAGGAGTTGCTGGCCTATGCCTGGGATACCTTCTATCATGACGAACCCCAGGAGATAAAGATGTCCAAACTCTTTACCCAGGTGATTCGAAAAGAGATGGAAGACAATACCTACCGGCCGCGGAAGCCCGAGTTGCGTGATATGGCATTTGGGCGAAAGGCAGGATGACGCGGAAATTGATAGCCATGTAAAAATTCGTTGCAGGACGGCGCCGTAAAAAGTTCAAGATCAAGGCGCGCAAAATTCCGTGTCCTGAGGCGTACTTGTCGTACGCCGCAAGGACCACGGGATGAGCGCAACGCAGATATTGGACTTCTTACGGTGTCGTCAGATTTAATAGAGCTCGAACTTGGCCAGACGTCCGTCCAGATCGGCATTGCGCAGCGGCTTCTTCCAGGCCGGCCGCAAGCCGATCTGTTTGAGCATCTCCCGGTTACCGAAATAGACGTAGGCCTGCGATCCGTTGCAGCGCCGCTTGAGAAAATCGCCGAAGGCCTTGTAAAACGCATTGAGTTCAAGATCCCGGCCCGATCGCAAACCGTAAGGTGGATTGCAGACGATCAGCCGGTTTTCGAGTCCAGGCAGGTCATCGAAGGCGGCGCGATGCACCGGCACCGACGCGCCGCCGGGTAAAGCCCCCAGGTTGGCGACCGCCGCGCGGACGGCACGCGGATCGATATCGCTGCCGGCGATCCAACCCGGCTTCAGTGCGACCATCCTGCCGTCCGCCTCTCGTTTGACCCGCTCCCAAAGTTTCCGATCAAAATCAGGCAACAGGTGCAAGCCGAATCTCGCCCTCAGGTGACCGGCCGGTATGCGGCACAGATACATGAGGGCCTCGCACAGCAGGGTGCCGCTGCCGCACATGGGATCGTAGAGCGGCCGTTCTCCCTGCCAACCGGAGAGGGCTAAGATGGCCGCCGCCAGCGTCTCCTGCATGGGCGCCTCGACGCTCTGGCGCCGATACCCCCGCCGGTGCAGCGAACCGCCCGATGTGTCCAGGCTGACGGTGGCCCGTTCATCGGCGATATGCAGATGGATCCAGACGTCGGGATTGCGGCGATCCACGTCGGGTCGCTCGCCGTGTTCTTCCCTGAAGGCGTCGGCCACGGCATCTTTGACGCACAGCGCCGCGAATTTGGAATGTTTCAAGTTGCGGTTGCCGGAGACATTGGCAAAGACCCCGAAGGTCTGGGACGGTGAGAAGATCGTGGCCCAGGCGACGCCTCGCGCGGCACGATAAAGATCTTCGCGATTCCGGCAGCGAAAGGAAATCAGGGGCGCCAGGAACCGTGTGAGCAGACGGGACTGGTAGTGAATCCGATAGAGGTTCTCCGGTTCCGCCGAAAAGTGGAGTCCCCGAAGGGTCGCTTCGACTTCGACGGCCCCCAGGGCAGCGAGTTCATCTGCGGCCGCCGCTTCCACGCCGGCAGCCACCTGGGCGAAATAGCGGTGGTGCAGTTGATATTCAAAACGGGTCATTGTTTCAATTCACCGACACGGGGCACACGCCACCCCATCCTCCAGGAGATCAGAACGTTTCCAGATCCCGAAACCTGTTCATGTGGCTGAGCCGCTCCATCTCGCGTTTGTGGCGCCCTTCCCAGCCGTACTTTCTCAGCACATAGTCGTAGTAAAGTTTGAGCACCGGTTTGAAAAGGTAATTCCAGATCGCGGTCCACCCACGACCCTGGCTTCGCACCCGCCGGGACGGATTCCACCATCCCAGCACTTTCTGGCGATGGTACCAGAAGAGATATTGCAACCGATCCGCGGTCAGATGATGGGTGCGCACGTTGGCCCACTGGCCGTTGTACTTCTTATAGTCGGTCTGATTGACCACCAGCCCCTTTTTGATCAGGTCCTCACGCATGCCGGTCTTCAGGTAGGGGGTCAAGATCTGGCAGATGTTGGCATCGGCCTCGACGGTATTGAGAAATTGGTAGTTGTCGATGATGGCCTGCTCATCGTCCTCGGGAAAGCCGAAGATCATTCCGGCGATGACCATGATGCCGAAACGGTGGCACAAAGCCACGGCCTCTTCGGAGGCGCTGACGATATCGCCTTTGTGAGCGGCGATCAGGTTCTTCTGGGAGACGTTTTCGATGCCGAGAAATACGATGCGGAACCCGGCCTGGGCCATCTTGCGCACCATCTCCGGGTTGCGGGCCATGGAGACGCAATCGGCCTGCACGATCAGATGCAGGTTGCTGTAGTTGCGGGCGATAATGGCGTCGCACAGGCGAATCACCCGGTCGGGATCGAGCACCATATTGTCGTCGATGACAAACACCCAGCGGGTCTTGCACCTGTAATAGATATGGTCCAGATCGGCCAGGACGCGCTCAATGGGAAAGGCGCGAAATGTCCGGCCGTACATGTGCTTCATGCTGCAGAAGTTGCAGGTCCGGGTACAGCCGCGGGAGGTCTCCAGCAATTCAATCCTGGAGTACATCATGTGATAGCCCCAGGTGAGGCGCCTTTTGTCGCGGATGGGCGGCTTCAGAAGGCTCAAATCCATGGGGGCGCTGCGCTCGTTGTGGACGAACTTTCCATTACTCTTGTAGCTGAGGGAGAGAATAGCTTCGAACCGATCCTTGCCGGCAAGGGCGTTCACCAGGCGCCGGCAGGCCTCCTCACCTTCCCCCCGCACGATAAAGTCGATCACTTCGGCTTCGGGTGAAACGGCGATCTCCTCGGCCATGAGGGTGGCGTGGTATCCGCCGAGGACGATTTTCGCCTCCGGGCGCAAGGTCTTGACCAGGCGCGCCACTTTTACACAGGTGTCGTATTGCCAGGCCATGGCCGAAAGGCCGACGAGGTCCGGCTGGATCCGGTTCAGGGTGCGGGTGAGGTATTTGCGGATCGATCGGCGCTTGCGTACCAGATCGATCAGGTAGACGTCGTGTTCTGAATCGATATTGCCGCCGATGCATGCGATGCCGTGGCTGGGGGTGTGAACGGCGGATTCATGAATCACCAAGGGAACCACGTCCGGCATGGAGATCAAAACGACTTTCATGGGACTCCTCTAAGATTGCCCTGACCTGTGCCATCAGATCGGTCAATGAAAAATTCGTGCCGCCGTAGTCGGGTGTGAGCTGGGCCAGCAACTCGAGCGTATGGGTGTTGGCACTGCACGTATTGAAAAGAAACTTCCCGGGTGTAAACAGTCGGTTGGTGTTGCGGATGCGAACCACGGCCAGCGGGGCTCGGCAAAGCCGGGCGATTTTAAACGCACCCGCATTGAAGGCGCCTACCGTGCCGTCCCGGCTGCGGGTGCCCTCCGGAAACACGATCAAATTGCCGCCGGATGCCAGAAATGCCGGCATGGCCGCGAGGCGACGACTCATCAGATCGGCCAGTCTTCCCTCGGCGGCAGAGGGCAGATAGCCGGAATTGCGTAACAGCCAGCCAAGGATCGGAAAACCGAACAGCCGGTTCTTGGCGATGGTCGTATGACGCGGACACTGGGCGATCAGCAATATCGGGTCCATGTAGGAAATATGGTTGCATACGATCACCGATGAACGCACGCCGGCCAGACGGGGGTCCATACGCCACCGCTGCCGCGGCATGAGCAGCCGGCAGATCCTGAAAAAACCCCGGTAAAAGAGGTGGTTGAGTTTCTGAAAATGCAGATGGCGATCCGGCGCCATTATCGTGGCCAGCAGATAGAACGGCCCGAAGAACACCACAAATCCGATGGTAAAATAGGTCCATAAAACGATGGTGACGCCAAAGTCGACCACGCCAAACAGCCACCTAGGGCTGGGTCGCATGGCCACCCCATCCGGTCCGACGGATGGTTTCATGCCTAAAATTTCTTTAAAATCAGGCAGGTATTCACACCACCAAAGGCAAAATTCTGAATCGCCGCAAGGTGAATCTGCTGTTCGGTCAACTGGCGTGCGTGCCGGATCATATTACAGCGTTCATCCACTTCGTCCAGGTTCAGGGTCGGGGCCACGAAGCCCGCATGCATCATATAGATCGTCAGGATCGTCTCGATCGCGCCGCACGATCCCATGGTGTGTCCCATGTAGCTTTTCAGACCGGTGACCAGCGGATGCTGGCCGTAGGTCCTGCCGATGGCCTGGGATTCGATCACATCGCCCATCTTGGTCGCCGTGGCATGGGCGCTGACGAAATCGATCTGCTCGGGATTGAGCCGGGCGCTGTCGAGTCCCAACCGAATGGTCTGCATGATGCCGTCGATGTTGGGCAAAATCAAATCGCCGCCGTTGTTGTTGCAGGCGAATCCGACGACTTCCGCCAGAATAGGAGCGCCGCGTTTTCTGGCGGTTTCGTAGTCTTCGAGAATCACCGCGCCCGATCCTTCCCCTACCACCAGTCCGTCCCTGCGAACGTCGAAAGGCCGCGGGGTCAAATGGGGTGTGGCGTTGAACGCGGTCGAACAGGCCAGCAGGTTGTCGAAGACCGCCACCGTGGTGGTGTCGTATTCGTCGGCGCCCCCGCACAGCATGGCGTCCTGCAAACCGAATTTCACGGCTTCGTAGCCGAATCCGATGGATTGACTGCTTGTGGTGCAGGCCGTGGAAGAGGAGATCACCCGGCCAGTGATGCCGAACATCTTGGTGATGTTCACCGCAGTGGTGTGCACCATGGACTTGAGGTAGTCGACCGCGCCGATGCTGGATAATTTAGTGTCCGATTGGCCGAAGAAGGTGCGATAGATCTCGCGCTGCACGGTGGGGCTGCCATGGGTGGAGCCAAAGGCCACCCCCATGCGGCCCGAGGTGATGAACGCCTCGCTCAGACCGGCCTTTTCGATGGCCTCCTTGGCGGTCTGGCAGGCATAATAGGCCACCGGCCCCATGGTTTTGCGATGCTGCCTTTTGAAATCATAGGCAATGGGGTAATCCACCGATCCGAAAACGCCCGAGTGGATGTGGTCGGTGAGCAAATTGTCCGAGCGCATGGCCGAAACGCCCGATATTCCCTCGGTCAAGTGCCGCAGGATCTCCTCGCGGGTGTTTCCGATGGGCGTGATGGCCGAGCAACCGGTGATGACGACCCTTCTGTTCATACGATGCCTGTACTCATTTGGTACTCATCCACAAACGGCCAATTGGCCCGGTATCGGCGTTGCACGAAAAATTTAATCTTCGGAATGAATATCCATTCTGTGCCTGCGGTCAGATTTTTCATGCGCCCTGCCTGTCCCGCCGGCCTTTGGCGGGGATATAGACCCGATTTGCCTATTTGAGGACGGGCACCATGAAGACGCGTTCAACACGATATACCCGGGATTTGCCGGGCCATTACCTGGACAAAAACAACGGGTTCAACGGGCGGATCGAACAGCGGCCAGGGCCTCGACATAATCCACGATATCATTGATGGTGGAAATTTCCATGGATTGCCTCTTTTCATCGTGGGTCAATTCAGATCCCAGCATGATCTCTATTTCACGCAACAATTCGATCGCGTCGATACTGTCGAATTCGTGCACTTCACGCAAGTCGTCATCCAGTCCCGGATGATCGATTTCAAACCTCTCGGAAAAAATGGTCAGGATGCGTTGCGTTATCTCACTTCGGGTCATAGGTGATCCATATCCTTATCCAATCGAAATTCTTAAGCTCTTACTATAAATCGCCCTTCATTCATAGACTTTTCGACGGTTCGACCGGCTCCCCCAGGAAAGCCTGAAAATGGTACCACTCGAACGGATGCCGCCTCAGATGGTCCTCGACCAGCTTGGCGTAGGCCTGAACCGACTGACGTATGGCGTCGACGCGATCCGCCCGGTTGGCGGCCTGTACATCGATGGGGGGGCAAATCGAAAAGTGGTAGCGCCCTTGGCCCCGTGACGAGGCGAAAAAAACATACACCGGCACCCGGGCAATCAGGGCCAGCATGTGGGGCGCCTCGGGAAGCTGAACCCAATGATTTAAAAAACGGGCCTTTACGGCGCGCTGATCGGGTCTCCAGATCATATCGCCGGCCATGGAGACGAAACCGCCGGACCTGAGAAACGCAATGCCCTCGACCAGGTCGAAAGCCGATCCGCCCTCCTGGTCCACGGCCAGTATACGGATGCCGCTGGCCGCCAGGTCCTGCTTCTGCATCCGCTCGATCTGATCCTTGATCCGTTGCCCCACGTAGAGCATCAGACGCAACTCTGGCATGGCACGCCGCAGAAGGCGTGCGCCCACCTCCCAGTTTCCCAGGTGGCTCATGAGCAAAATCCCACCGCGTTTCTCCTCAATGGCCTGCCTGAGATAATGACGCCCTTCGAAGGTATTGCGAATGAGACCGCCGCTGCTTAACAGGAAACGGTCCAAAAATACCGAGGTGAAGCTGCGGAACTGGCACCAGGCACACCAATAGTGATAAAACCGCGTCCGATCGGGATACAACGCCTGGTAAAAACGTACACTCGCCAGGGTTCTGTTCGGAAAAAGGAAGAAATAGCCGGCGGCGATACCCTGGGCAATCAAAGTAAAAAAACCGGGGCCCAACCGTCTGGAACAGGCGGTGAGCCATTTATAGAAGCGTTCGCGCACTATTTCTGCCTGAAAAGATACAGCCTAAAAAGATTCTGCCTAAAAAGATTCTGAACGATCAACCGCGTAAACACATTGGAATTACGCATAAAATCCACAAAGGGCCGAAAATGGGACACCCGCTCGCCATCGGGTGCGTAAATGACATCTATGGGCGCTTCGACAACCGGCACCCCGTGCCAGCCCGCCTTGACCAGCACCTCGACCTCGAACTGATAGCGTCTGGCCCGGACATCCCAAATCAGCACCTCGGGCAGCGGATAGATCCTGAATCCGCTTTGGCTGTCGGTCAACCGCGGTCCTCCGGCCATGCGAACCCAGAAATTGGAGAAACCCCGGCCGAAACGGCTGGTCCAAGGCGCGCCGGCCGCGAACATGGCCTTGCGGTATCCCACGACCACGGGCCTGCCACGATCGCCGATGGATGTCATGAGCACCCGGGCATCTTTCGCATCGTGCTGCCCGTCCGCATCCAGGGTGATGGCCCAGTCGGCCGAATCGGCCGCTGCCCGGAAACCGGTCAGCAGGGCTGCCCCCTTTCCCAGGTTGGACGCATGGACCAGCAGATGAACACCGGGCGTCGATTCGAGGGAAGCGCACCCGCCGTCGGTGGAACCGTCATCGACCACGTAGATGGGCAAATTCAAGCCCAAAACCGCCTGCACCACCTGTCGGACGGTACGACCATGGTTGTATACCGGTATGACGACGGCAAAGCGTTGTCTCTCAGACCCGGACGGGGGCATCATTCACCATAGAGGACGGTGCGGGTCGTGGTCCAGACGCCCAGAATACTGAAGATTTCCTGGTCGGCGAAATAGAGGGTTTGCATACCGTTTTCCCGGGCAATGTCGCCGATGGCATTGGAATCCACCCTGGCATAGATCCCGAAACCTGAAAACGGCTCCTTGACCTCCAGCACCCGGCCGCTCGGTGGATCACCGGTTGGCAACGGTGTCCGATCCAGGTTTTCGGTCAACGGAAAACGAACATGGGTGTAGATCCAACCGGTGGGCTGGATCCCCACGCAACCGGTCAGGCCGAGCAGCATCAATATCAATACCGGTATCCACCTCAGGCCCAGGGAGTCATGGTCGCTGGTTTGTCGCATGTCTCAGTCTCCGTAGACGATCACCCGCCAGCGTGTGTAAAGGCCGAACAGGACGGTGAGGGTTTCCTGGTCGGCATGCTTGAGAATCCTGATATCGCCGTTTTGGGCGGCGGCCGCATAGCTGGCGTCACCCCAGGCGACCAACCACAAGACGCCATGGGCATCGGCGGTACCCCTTTTTGTGCCCAGTTCGGTCTTGTTCAAGTCGCTATCGAAGGGTGTCTTGGTGTGAATATAGGCGCAGCCCGTCAACCCCATGGCCACGACGATAACCAGCAAGCAACTCCATATCCTCAGACGCTTCATGACGAACTCCTTGTGCCATCCGGCATGCAGATGGCGTCTATTATCTTCGCGTTCCGGATGACGCTTTCCAGTCGAAGGCGGGCAAATAGGCCATTCCCCAAGTCCCTGGCCCCATGTGCGCACCGGACGTCAACGAAAGGGGTCGCAACTGGATGCGGGCGGATGGCAAACGCGCCTGGATCTGAGCTGCGGCGACCTCCTGCACCCACTGCCGGTTATCCGTATATTGAAGCAGGATGTCGGGCGCATCTTCCTGTTGAAAGTCGCTGTCGATCTTCCCCAGGGCAAAGTCGAGCTGCTCCCTGCGATTGCGCACGATCCCCACGTTGGCGGCCCCATGGGCCGTGGGTGTGATGATCGGTTTTTTGTGCAGCAGGTCCCCGAAAAAGCCCTTGGTCTTGGAAATACGGCCGCCGGCGGCCAGGAATTTCAGCTGGTCGAGAAAAACGAACTCCTGGCTGTGGGCAACGGCCGCACGGGCATATGCCATCACCGCGCCCGGATCTTCCGCCTCGAGCGCGAAACGCGCAGTGGCCAGCACGACGATGCCCAGACGTCCGGAAGCCGCCCCGGTATCGATGACGGCCAGACGGTCGTGGGGGTCGTGATCGGCCTTCCATGCGGTCACCGTTTCGAAGTTACCCGTATACACCGAACCGACACACAGGTAGAGCACCCGCTCGAACCGGCTGATGGCACTCAAGTAGGACTGGTGACGCTCAAAGACCGAGGCCTGGGCCGTGGAAACCTTGACGCCGCCGGACATGGCCGCGTAGAGCCGGTCCGATTCGTAAAGGGTCTCGGGCCAGGCCTGTTCACCAACAACGAGGTAGCTGCTCAGCAGCGTGATCCCCAGCCGCCGGGCGTCCTCCATGGTGATCGAGCCGGCCGCATCGGTCATGAGGTGCACTGCCCGTCCACTTTGCGGTGCCTCGCGTACGACCGAGACGATGCGCTCCTCGGACCAGCCGACCACCTCGCCGAGGGCCTCGAGCCCTGATCGCAGCGTCCCCCGGTCTTCGGTGTGCAAATGGATTTTTATATTTTCCGCATCGTCGGTGACGACCACGCTTTCGGCGCAGTCGGGAAGTTGAGCTCGAATGCCGTCCCGACCACCGTCCGGCCGGATCGTTGCGTTGATACAATAGCCACCCGCTTGCCCTTCGGGGGCCCAGTCCGCAGCGATGGCGAGTTTTCCGCCGAACAATTCCATCACCGATCGCTCGCTCTGTTTCCGGCCGGTGATGTGGCTCAAAAAAGCTTCCCAGAAAATGAACATGCCCAGTGCACCGGCATCGACAACGCCGGCATGTTTGAGCTGGGGCAGCGCCTCGCTCGAATCGGCCACCGTCTTCTGCAAGCGGTCGATGATCCGGGCAAAGTCCCACTGGCCGGGCGCAAGATCATGAGGGGGCATCACCTCAGCCAGGGCGTCGAAGACAGTCAGCATGGTGCCCGGCTGGGGATCGGTCACGGCCTGGCGCGCCTTGCGCATGCCTCTCTGGATAGCACCGGGCAGTTGGCTGGCCCGTTCGACGCCGAGCAGTTCGTAAAAAAAGGCCGCCGCGATATTGCCCGAATTGCCGGTGGCCATGCGCACCAGATGGGCAGGCACCGACTGGGGTTGTGCATCGAGCTGTCGAAGGGGCGCCAGGCTGATTTTCAAATTGCGCCCCGTATCGGCGTCGGCCACCGGAAAAACATTGATCTGATCGAGCAGATCCGACCAGGCGGCCATTCGCTCGTAACCGTGGATAAAGGCGCTGCTGCAAGTTGGGTCCATGGGAGGTTAGAAGTGTTAAGTTTAAAGTGTTAAGTTTAAGGTGATGGTATTCTGTCTATCTTATTTATTGGTCGACGACTGTTCACCGCGCAGCATCAAAAGCCCAGGGCGATGCGGATGTCGTCGGGAATGGCGAACTCCATCTCCATCTCGGGGAATCGCACCGCCAGTTGTTCGCTGGTGCCCCTGGCACAGATGGTGCGGTCCGCATCTTTTTTCCGGATCTCGAATTTCATGGCGATCTTGTATTGCGCCTCGGTGACCGTGGCCCGGCAGACAAATTCATCGAAAGCTCTTAACGGCATGATGTGTTTGACCGCCGACCGGGTGACCGGAAAAACATACTTTTGAGTGAGCATGTACTGATACAGATCGATGCCCACCGATGCGAATAGCGCGAATCTGGCCACATCGAAATATTTCAAATAATTGCCATGCCAAACGATCTGGAGCGGGTCCAGATCGTGAAAGGCGACCTTCATGTCGATCTCTAAACTGGCGCTCATATCCTCATCTTCAGCAGTCGTCCCGCGTTCGTTTTGGCCCTTACATACACCAGCCGTCGCTGCAAAGGCAAGTTACGAATGGTTCGCGTGGAATCAAGGTACAATGCCTATTTTCATGAGAGGCGGCAGGCCCGCGGCCGGAGCTTTGTGTAACCGCATTTTTAATCAAATCTAACCACTTGATATTAAAGGTGCGATTGGCTATTATGGCGTCGTTTGAATCGGGGGCGGCGGGTTGATCCTCTAGTTCGGCAAGGGATCGGACGGCGCAATTTTGCCCGAAAAATTCACAATGCCTTATCTTTTTAGAGCGTTATGACGATACTGAATTCGTGTATCGATGGAGGCCGCAAACCAGGTCACGGACCGATTTCATGATGAACGAACAGAGTCAATGAACAGAGCGCACCAAAACGGCCAATTTTTGTCCATTGGATCGGCACAGACCAATTCCCGCCCGGCTAAGCGTGCCTTGGGCATCCCCTGGTTTCTCTTTGACCGCCGCGACCATGAACTGGTGCGCATCACCAACGAGGTGGCTTCCAGGCAGAGCGACCTGGACTACCTGAGGCGGCAGTACTATACCTATTTTCATCCCCACGGCATCAAGGAGATGGCCGAAACGCGCAGTCTGCGCATCGCCTATGCCATGGTTCACCTGCTCGCCTCGCTGGAAATCGGGGGGGTAGACGATCGCCTGGGTGCCCTGCGAGCCCTCAGGGCCGAGGTATTGGACACCGCCGAGGGGCCCATGCCCAAAAACACGGCCCGGGTGCTGATGCAGATCATGAAGGAGATGGTACGCGCCCGGGACAACCCGCGACGCCAGATCGAACTGGCCCACGATTTCCGCATCACGGCCACGGGCAAGCCGCGCGTGGTCCGGCGTCAGTTGCGCATCTACCACCTGCTGGAAATGCCCGAAACCTGGAACCAGATCTCGTTCGACGACCATGTGCACGATGCTAACACCAAGGGCCGCAAATCCTCCACCCATCTGATCATGGATGCCTGGATCAAGGGCATCCGCCGCCTTCGCATCGTCCATTACAACTACATTGAACCGCGGTTTGCCGCCGAACTGCTCGAAGCGGCCAGGATCATGCAGATCGACGTGCGCATCGGCATCGAGTTCTACACCCGTTTCCGCAATCGCTATATCAACCTGATCTGGGTCCCTAGGGGATTTGCCGACGCCCAGGCCTTTCTCTGCTTTCTGGAAGAGCCGGCCGTCGCTGAGCTGATGAAGGAGGGTCGCCGCGCATCGGCCTACCAGCAGGCCAATGTCATGCAACTGCTGGACGCCTTCAACCGGCGTCATCTCGTGGAATTGAACGAGCGTTTCGACATCGCGCTGGCGCCCATCGAATCGGGCGAATTTCTCGCCTTCGTGGGGATCGGTCAAAAATCGGTGCTGCATCTGGAAAAATTCATCGAGGAGAAGATGCTCATCGCCCTGCAAAACAAGGCCGAACGAATGCGGGAGGCCTATCGGGCGGCCGATGCCGACGGCCGGATGGGCATCGCGGAATGGTTCGCGCAGATGGACCGAATGGACTTGGAGACCGTCGTGGCCGGATACCTCAAAGCCCAATGCAATCCCGATATCGCCGACCACACGGTCCCGTCAGAAGGTGCGGATGTCCCGGCCCTGTTGCGGCTTCAACCGGCCGAGCTGCTGTGCCGCCTGGCGGGCCTGCAGTCGGGCTATCGGATCACACTGAACTTGTCCGGCCTGGCCGCGGAGGACGTGCTCGAATTGATCTATGACTGCAACGGCATGATCACGCGCCTCGAACTGTTCAACCTGAAGGATTGGGCCGACGGCCACACCGAGCAGATCCCCGAAATCAGCCGGCTCCAGGAGGCCATCAACGGCCAGAACCCCATCACCCTCAAACGGGTCATCCTGGAGATCATCCAAAAGACAGAGGCCAAAGAGAAACCTGACAAACAGGATCAGCTCGACAAAATCAGGACGATCCTGCACGATATCATCTCACTTCAGGCCATGTACAAGGCTAAGCCGCTCAAGGCGCGCATGGGCAGCGACTCCACCGGCCGTTCGCCCCGTTTCCACGGCATGGGGCTGGCCCTCATCGACACCCTGCCCCCGCGGGCGCGTCGCCAGATCCATCGCGACCTGGTGGACCTCGGACGGGAGCGCATTCCCATCCACATGACCGCCTATGAACGGCATACCTACCTCCAGCGTCCCGGCCTGAACACCAATCCCGGCCGTAGAGAAAAATGGCTGACCAACCTTCCGATCCTCCGACGCCTGGGGGCCATCAAAAAGGTGGATTGGGAGGTCCAGGGCAATCTCAGCCGCATGGCCCGGCAGGGCAACGTGGTCACCCTAGGCGGCGTGGAGCGAAGGATCAGCAATCATCTCGTTCTCGATCCAACTGCGATGGAGAAAAAACGGCGGAAACCCCAATGGCGGCACGTCAACTCCCACCTGCGCAACTTTTTCAAGGTGTTCATCGGCTTCATACCGGCTTTCGCCACCTTCTATCTGACAAAAGACTGGTGGCTCCTGGCCTATGGGGGGGCCTTCATCTGGTTCGGTATCACCTGCGCACGCAACATTGTCCAGTCGGTGCTCGGCGGCGGCGGCTTGAAACGTTCGCCCTTGCTCCGCTGGAACGCCTATGTGAGCTGGGATCGCATTTGCGATTCACTGCTGTTCACCGGTTTTTCGGTCCCTCTGCTCGACTACGTGACCAAAACCCTGCTGCTGGAACGCGGATTCGGCGTCACCATCGACACCCATCCCATGCTGCTCTATACCATCATGGCTTTGGTCAACGGCCTCTATCTCTCAGCCCACAATGCCTTTCGGGGGTTGCCCAGAGCCGCCGTTTACGGCAACTTCTTCCGCAGTGCCCTCTCCATCCCGGTGGCCATCGCCTTCAACCTGGCGGCCGGCCATATTCTGACAGCGACCGGCGCACTCAATGTCAACGACATCCTGCAGAAGTGGGCCGCGGTTATTTCCAAGGCCGCCTCGGACACCATGGCCGGCATTATAGAGGGCGGAGCCGACCGGTTCAACAACATCCGCACCCGGTACAGGGAATATGAGAAGAAGCTGGCCGAGCTATTCGACATCTACGCACAGCTCGAGCTGCTCTTTCCCGAGGCCATGGCCTTCGAGCTGCTCGAAAAACCGCGGGACGTCATCCCTAAAATCAATCTGGAGGCCCGCGACCTGGAGACGATCATCTCCATCCACGCCCTGGACCTGTTCTATTTCTGGAATTATCAGCCCCGGGCGCGCAGCGCCCTGCGACGGCTGCTCAAAACCATCAGCGAGGAGGAACGCCACCTGCTGATCACCTCCCAATTCACGCTGTTGCGCCAGCGCGACATCAGCCAAATGTTTATCGACGGCGTGGTGGGCAAAGATTTCGCCCGCCCCCTGTCCTTTTACCTCTCTCGCTACCCCGAGTACCTGGAGGCGATGAAACGGTTCGTGTAGTGCCAGGCTTCGCGGGGAATCACAGCCGCAAAAAAAGGGCCGCCCCTCGGCCACCCTTGTATTCATTTGAATCCCGCTTACCGAACATCACGACTCACTCGACGAGTTTTCTCCCGATGGCACGCGCCTCGTCGAGCAGCACCCGATTCTTCCCTGCGGGAAGCACATGGCTGTCGGCATGCACGATGCGCCCCACCTCCTCGATCCCCAATCCCGTCCCGGCCATGCCCGCCAGCCAACGAATCGAGCGGTGGTATTGCTCTGGATCTGGCGCACCCTGGGAAATGACCAGGGCAAAACGCTTGCCCGGCGGCACGGCTGTGAGGTACCCGCCCCCCTCCCTGGGAGGATAAAGGGAATAGAGCCGGTCCACGAAGAGCTTCATCTGGCCGCAAATACGGTACATGTAGATCGGACAACCGATGACCACCGCATCGCAAGTTTTCATCATCTCCAGATAAGGGAAGAGCTCGTCCTTCTGGGCGCAAATCCCGTGTTTGGTGCGGCAAGACAGACACCCCATGCACCCTTTCATATCCAAGGTGTGCAAGTGGGCCTCGGTGGTCTCCGCGCCGGCCGCCCGCGCGCCGTCCAGCATGGCGTGGATCAACGTGGAGGTATTACCAGATTTACGTGGACTTCCGTTCACGGCCAATACGTGCATGGATCACTCCTTTATTATGGATGGACTCGGAATGGATTGGGAAACATGATCTATTGAAACTCTCATGACATGAAACCGATTTTTATGATGAAGGTCAAGCGCTTTATCTCATCCAATCAATGGCAACAGAATACGGATGATCTCCATCGGATGGCTAAAACTCAAGCCGCTTTGTTTTGTTCTGTCTCCTCATATGCCGGCCGGATACTCTGCAGCTCCGACTTCATCTCGTCATATAATGGTTCCCAGACGATTTCCTTTTGATTCTGCATCCCCCATACCTCCTGACCGGTCAGGCCGATATGTTTTCCCAGATCGGCAGTGCCTGCCAGGTTGTGCATTTTACGCCGGTTTTTCCGGCCAAAGACGTAATAATTGTAATAGCCCCATCCCCGCATGACCAGAAAGATCACCACAACTGCCCACCCTATTTTGGTGATCATCTCGACCAATTGATCCAACGCCGATCGTTCGAAAAAGGCGAGGTAGACAAAGTGAGCGCCGGATACCCACAAAACCACCGTGACCAGTGGCAAAAAGAGATAGAGCCACAAGGCCCACATGAAAGTGGTAAATCCCCACTCCACGATCCTGCGTGCGGGGCTGCGCAATTGGGAATTGTCTTCTATTCTTATCTTCGACACTATTGCGCCGCCTGTTTTGAAAGTTTGGCCAACCCACGATCCGGACTTTTCCACACCGCCCGGGCGCCCTTCCTTTTTAAAAGGGCCTTGGGGGTGGCGAAGATCACGGTGAAAGAACTGATCATCCAGTAGATAAACGGGTACCAGATCACCCAGAAAAGATATCGGAGCATATTCTTTTCGTAACGGCGGTCGACACAAAGACTGACACAGAACTGCAGGATGCAGGTCATGGCCAGGACCGATCCGGTCCACTGGGGCGGCAGCGGCGGAGACGGGGTGACGCCTAAAGAGAGATCGAACACGGCGGTGACCAGCCAGAGCAGGACCATGCCCCAGAAACAATAGGACCAAACCACGCTGACGGTGCTTTCCAGGTAGACCGGCCAAAGGCGCCGCTGCCGCCAGTGCGCCCAGATGCCCCGATGCTTTTTGAGCACCTCCACGCCGCCCTGGGACCAGCGCATGCGCTGCCGCCAGAGCCCCTTCAAGGTCTCAGGCACATATATCCAACAGGTCGCCCGCGGCTCGTAGCGAACATCCCAGAACTGTTTTTCCAGCTTCCAGGTGATGTCAATATCCTCGGTCACCATGTCGGTATCCCAATAACCGGCCGCGTGCAGTGCGCTCCTGCGGAATGCGGCGATCACCCCGGAGACGGTCAGCACCTTGCCCAGGATGCGCTGGGTCCGCTTGATCAGACCGATAATGGTGGCGAACTCTCCAGTCTGAATCTTGGCCAGCAAGCTTGTGCGGTTGAGGATTCGCGGATTGCCGGTCACCGCCCCCACCCGGGGAAATTTCTCGAAATGCCAGGCTATCCAGTGCAATGCATCCGGACTGAGCAGCGCATCGGCGTCAAGGGTCAGAATCAGTTCGCCCCTGGCCGCCAGGGTGGCGATATTCAAAGCAGCGGCCTTTCCCTGATTCGATGTCAGGTAGATGGCCCTCACGATGCCATGCCGGGCGCACAACCCTTTCAGTATTCGGGCGGTATCGTCCGTGCTGCCGTCATCAACGGCGATGATTTCATAATTGGGGTAGGTCACTGTCAGTAGCTGCTCGATCGTTTCGCCGATCTGCCCCTCTTCGTTGTGGCAGGGCACCAGGATCGAAAACATCGGAAAAGTTGCGAGCGAGGGGGCTTGGAATCTTCGCCGCTCGTGACGGTAATAGAAGAGAAGCCCCCCGATCATCCACACGAAGCTCATCAACAAGGGATAGAGGAAGATGAAATCACTGATATGGCGCACCGCTTCCCGCATAACGGATCTACTCCCCTTCCACGGTGCTGCGCGTGGACATTTCCAGCGACACAGTCGGCAAATGGGGTTTCTCCTCCCATAGGTTGTCCGGATAGTAGGCCAAATGCCGGATGCCCGCAGCCAACGACGCCCGCATCTCTTCGAGCAGCAGCGCATCGGGCAGCCATCGCTCGCGCTCCCAGTCATAGGCCTGCAGCTTGAACACGGTCTTGGACACCGACCGGTTCCGGGTGGCCGCAGCCGCGAGATCCTGCAGCCACGAGATCGGCCGGCGGGCCTTTTCCATCTGCGGATAGGCCATGACCACCACGTAGTCATAGCGGTCCAGGAAAAGATCGAAGTTCTGTGCGAACCACGCCTCGGCCCATGGCTCTGTCAGCAAACGGGCATAGATGTTGCGGGCAAAGAAGGCTTCCGGTCGATGCTGGCGGACCGCGCCGGCCAGCTGCTCGGTATAGGTCAGCAACCGTTCGGTCTTGAACTGCATCCACTCCTCGGACAAAGCATCGTCATCGGTCAACCGGTCCGGGGAAAGCGGCCGGCCCATGTGGGCCGCAAAGGCCTCGAGGGCCAGGGGGTGGTAATCTTCATAATCGGTCAGATAGGCATCGTCCTGAAACAACACGCCGTCGATCTGCGCCCCGGTGGCCATGTCCGCAAACAGCATGGCGACTCGTTGGGCGACCTCCTGGCTGAATGGTGTCAGGCGCCGGTACCAGGATCCACTGGGTTTCGGTTGCCCGTTCCGGTGCTCGCGCACGCGGAATCGTGCATTGAAGGCCTCGTCTTCGAACACCAGGCTCAAGGTGGGCATCCAGGCGTAGACATCGATGCCGCGGATGCGTATCTGGTGCACGGCATGGCCGAAGATGTCGGCCCGGACCGGCAGCACCCGGTTTTGAAAATAGACGCTGCGGATATCGCCATCGCCCTGGGGATCGGCAAAGGCCTGTAGAAAGACGGTATTGACCTTCATGGCGACGAGCCGGTCGATCACGCGTCCCAGGTTACGGTCGGTCGCCTCGGCCGATTGGGGATCGTATATCAGATCCAGGTCCACCTGCACGGCCCGCATGGGCGCAGGATCGGCGCCCAGGTGTTTCAATGAATAAATGAACAGTTGGATGGGTTCATTGATCACCATGACCCTGTTGAGCGTCTCGGAATTCGACAAATGAGCCCAGCCCAACTTTTTCTTGTCCAGCGAAAATCCGATCTGCATGCCGTTCTCGGCGGCCACCGCCGTGCTCACCGCAGTGAATGCACCGTAGGGCCAGACGATGGCGCGGGGAACCCGGCCGATGCGCCGTTGAAAGAGATCCTGCTGCCGCTTGAAATCGTCGTGCAATTTGTGGCGGTGCCGGGCTTCGGTTTCATAGGTGCCGGACTGCGGATCGTAGGCCCGGACGCCGACCACGGCGCCCACGTTGCCCTGGAGGGTGTACTGAGCCGAACGATGCAGATCATAGGTATGGGAGACTATCGTCACCAAAGGATCCGCAGCCACCCGGCGGATCTGTTCCCAGGTCATCAACGCCTCGGCCAGATCCTCGGGAGGGTCGTTTTCAATCCAGGTTCCCACCACGGCCAGCATGGAGGGAAAACCATACATGCGCAGTACAGGCACCACGAAGTCATGGAAAGAACGGTAGGCGTCATCGAAGGTGAGCAGCACGGCTTTGTCCGGCAATCTCTGCTTCCCCTCCCTGGCTGCAAGCAGCGTCTCCAGGGATACCGGTTGCCAGCCGTGGGCATGCAGGTACTCCATCTGTTCGACGAAGCGCCGCTGGGGCAAGGTGTATGGGTCGCCGGAGCGGGCCTGGGGTTGAATGCTGTGATAGCAGAGGATCAGCACCTTGCCAGGGTCCGAATCTTCGGCCGCCGCATCGCCGGCCGCCGTTGCGGAAATCATGAAACAGAAGGCCAACAGGCCCCAGATGGTTTTGATCAAAAACGCCATTGGTACTCCACATCCAGGCTGATGTCGTAGACCGCCTCGCCGTCATACACATTGCGGCCCCAGGCAATGCCCGCCTGAAGGACATGCCGGTCGGAAAAGGCATGGTGCTGTTCGTAACGCAGCGATCCTGCCCAATCACTGTCAAAACCCTGCTGCCGGCTGATGCCGGCCGACACATAGAGCCGATGCACGAAGGACTTGCGATAAAGGTCCCAAAGGGTCTGTTCGGTCATGTGGGTGACGGATCCTCCCCAGGCCTGCTCCGGATTGAAATAGACGGTTTCGTCCCCTTTGCTGTTCCAGGTGGCGTACCCATCAAGAAAGATGCGCATGCGCCAGTCGCCGGACACCCAGAGGTTCTGCTGGTAGCCCATGAAAATCTCGTCACGCTCGTTGTCATCCGAAAAAAAACTTCGGGTATAGCCGACACCGGCCTGGCGCCACTCGCTCTGCCGCCAGGTGACATCGGCGCCGACCAGCGAGGCTTCGATATCTGCGGCCCTTGCGCGCCGGGCCACATCCGTGGAAAACGAATCGCCGAACACCCCGAAAAGCCAGCGGTCCGTGGGGGTGTAGTCCACCCGCAGGGATGCGCCCGGCTCCCGGCCATCGTTGTAGTTGACCGATACGGCCGGCCGCAAACGCCAGTCAGCGTCGACGATATGGTCGAGCCCCACGCCCACCCGCCTGAAGTAGGCCGAGGTGTCGTCTTCGCCGGACGTACCGTCGTACCAGGTGCCGCGCCACAACAAGTAGCCGAGCATGCGCGTTTTCAAACCGAGGGGACTGGAAATCTCGGTTCGAATGCGGGTGTCGTAAGAGTCGTCATCCTCCCGCTGACCATATGCCTCGGTCCGCCACTCTTTCATCTGATCGACGACCAGGGAACGCCAGGTATTACGGATGTGGGGGTTGTTCGGCCGCTTTGTCACTAGGGCGGCGGCCGTCTCGCGTGCCGCCTCTTTTTCGGCCAGGCGTTCGAGAGCCGCCACGCGCCCGGTTTTCGAAGGCTGATAGGACGGATCCAAAGTGTCGATGATGTTGAAGGTGGGCAAGGCCCGGCGGGGCCACCCACGCCATAGATAGATGTGCGCCAGTCCGTTGCGCGCATCCATGTTGGCCGGAGCCTGGGCATGCAACGTTTCGAATGCATCCTCGGATTCGGCCAGCCGCCCCTGGGCGGCGAGATACCATGCCCTGATCAGGGCCAATTCGTAACGGTCCGGATGGGGCCGCTCGACGCCATCGATGGTCACCTTGTCCGGCGTATCGGCCTCCAGCGCCTTTAGCGATGCATCCGCCTCTTTCCAGCGCCGCAGGGTCTGCAGGAGGTAAAAACGCCCCAGGCGCGCCTCTTTCAGAGCCGGCTGTTCGCTCAGGATGCCATCGTAGATCTCCAGGGCCCGCAACGGCTGCTCCTCGGCCGCATAGGCGTCGGCCGCCGCCAGGCGCACCCAGGCAGGCGGCACATGCCCCTTCCTCGATGCAAGCAGTTCTTCGTAGGCGGCAATGGTCTCGCGGTGGCGCTCGGCCCTGTTGAGCGCGACGATATGATCATAGGCGAAACGCGGATCCTCTCTTGAGGCCGACTGGTCATCCGCTGCACGGTCAAACTCCTCCCAGCGGATGCGGTCCGCAATGGCATCCAGCTGAAGGGCCGACTGCATTTGGCTGTCTGACGGCAAATCCCGGGCAGCCTCGCGGGCCGCCACGGAGGTTGCCCCCATGTCGGCCAGGGCGCGCAGCCTGAGCCGCCGAACCGTAGCGTTGTTCGGATCGCTTTCCTGCATGCGATCGTAGACCTGCACGGCATCCCAGAAGCGTCCCTGCTTTTCAAACAGATGGGCCTGGGCGTAACACAACTCCGTGTCACCGGCGCGGCGTGTCTTCAATCGATCGATCTCGCCCTGGGCCTGGTCGAATTTCCCCAGGGCGGCGAGACAATACAACCTGGCGATGCGGGCGCGATCCGATGCCGCATTCCGTGTAAGGATGGTATCGAATCCCTCTTCTGCCTCGAGATGCCGCCCCGCTTTGAAATGGCCCCACGCATACCAGTAGAGCCGGTCGTCGGGCACTTGGGGGAGGTTCAGATCCGAAGTGTCCGCCAGTTCCTTCAACCGGTCGCTGGCCTTCTGGTATTGACCCGCCAGCACCAGGCAAAGTGCATGGTATTGAGCGGCATGCGCCGATGCATCCGGTGCGTCGGCCGCCTTTGCGAGGCAGTGCAGCAAATGGGTTTGTCGTTCCTCCGAAAGACCGGCGACCCAGTCATCACGAGACTTGGCGATTTGATCGGCGTGCTCCGGGAATGCGGCGATCAAGCGGTCATGGATATCAAAAAAATCGATATAGCGTTCCTGGTGAAACGCCAGTCGGGCCTCGAGCAGGTCGACGCGCAGCGGATCGCCGCCGCTCCGTTTCAACTTCCCCAGCGCCTGGCGCGCCGCGCTCAGATCCCCCTGAGCGGCCGACGCTTGCACCCATCCCTCGATGGCGATCTCGTCCGACGGGTCGGCGGCCACGACTTCGGCGTACAGGGATGCGGCCGCGTCGAAACGCTCGAGGTCGAAATAGGCCTTGGCCATATTGCGCAGCAGGTAGGGGCGCCGGGGAAAAGAATCCGGCAGGGCCTCGAACTGCCCCACCGCATCGGCCGGGCGGCCGGACCATATGGTGATCACCAGGAAGTCCGAAGTAAGCGTGGGGTAGACGGTGGGTTGATCTCGATATGGCGCTAAAACCGCCAGTGCCTGTTCGAGTTCACCTCGATCCACATGGGACCGCACCTGCCGTGCGACCCCATCCACGGAAACGCCCGGAGAAGGGACGGTTTCAAGAGCCGTCGGTGCCGAAGAAACGGCCGGGCAAGCATTGAAAAGGTTGTAACAAAACAGAAAAAAAAACGCTGCAATCCATCGACCATGAGGTTTTTTAAAACAACGGCCATCGAAGCAGCGGTTCATACCAGGCACCAGTGAGGAACAGAGCACGATTTGAAATATCGTTCCAGTCTATCCCATCCATTCAGATCAAATCAATTCTGAGCCCCATCAAAACATGTGCCGACGCACACGAGCGGCCTCCAATAACAGAAATTTAACGTTATTTCAAATTGCTTCAATAAATTCCATCCTACGCTGGTCTCACCTTGGCCATAAACCCAGCAATCTTGATCCCTATCGTTGGGAACCAAAATTCCCAATGCCGATCGGTGACCCGCCGAGGCATTCGGCGGCATGTCACCGTATTATCGGCCATAACGATTAGCAGCTTGAGGATAAGGGGATGGCAGGATAAAAGGAAATGAGCGCTACCGCACGGCGGCGTACCCCAGCTCGAAGGCGCTGCGGTTGACTTGCAGCTTGACGCCCGAGAAGATCTCCCCGATGGGTTGCAGGTAGCGATTCTTGTCTATCGGCACCCAATTCAGGCCGGCAAAAGCCCCCACCATTACCACATTCTGTGCCTGGGCGTTGCCCGCCTGTTTGGCCAGTTCGGTGGCCTGGACCACTTTCAATTCGGTGCAGATTCTCTCAATGGCGTCGGTGAGTCGGTCCATGGACGGATAGGGGCTGTTAGCCTGCAAGGTTTCCAGGGGAAAAAAGGGACGTGTGTTCATCACGACGCGGGCGTCGGAATGGCCATGGCCTCGCAGAATTCGGTACACCTCCAGAGGCTCGAACCCCACGATGAGATGTGCCTCGTTCAGGGGGATCAGCGGCCCGTAGGCATGCCGGCGCGATAGACGGACGTGGCTCACCACCGATCCGCCCCGCTGGGTGGCGCCGTACGTTTCGCCGACGCTGACGAAATACCCCGCCTCGCAAAAAGTCCTGGAGAGCAGGTCCGAGGCCAGTATATTGCCCTGGCCCCCCACCCCGGAGATGATGATGTTCAGCGGATCGAACGCAAGCTTCATGGCGACTTCACTCCTCTTCGACGATGATCGCGCCCTGGGGGCACAACGCCGCACACACGCCGCAACCGACGCACAGCACCTCGTCGATCCTGGCCCGACCGGTCGCCTCGTCCCAGGTATTGGCGGGGCAGGAGAAGACCCGGCTGCAAAGGCGTCCACAGCCACACGAATCGCCCAGGCAGCGATCGGCATCCACGCGGACCCGCCTCTTCTTTTCCCCTTTACCGGCCTGCAGGGCGCAGGCCCGTTGCAGCAGCAGAACCTGCAGCCCGCCGCCATCGAGCAACTTGAGTATGGTGTCGACGGTTTCGCGTACCTGATAGGGGTCGGCCACGGTGAACGGAATGCCCAGGCTCGTGATCAGGTCGGTGATGGGCAGGGAGCAGGTCGCATCGCCCATGGCTCCCACGCTGCAGCCGGGGTGAGGCTGGTGGCCGGTCATGGCCGTCGTGCCGTTGTCCAGGATGATGCACAGGTAGTCGGCGCCGGTGGTCCTGGCATTGATCAGGGCCGGAATACCGGTATGGTAAAACGTGGAATCCCCGATCACCGCCACGACGGGCTGCCGAAGGCCCAGCGGCTTGAATTTGCCGAACCCGCTGGCCAATCCCACGCCCGATCCCATGCAATGCACGGTGCGGATCGTCTGGTAGCCGGTGGGCATCACGCCCAGGGCATAGCAGCCGATGTCCCCCAGGGCGAATCCCTCCCGACCATCCAAGGCCAGGGCGGTCTTAAGGGCCCAGTAGGAAGCGCGGTGGGGACAGCCGGCGCAGAAGCTGGGCAGCCGCATGGGCATGGGCACCTCGAGCAATTCCCGCCGCCGCTTGGCCAAGTCGTCGGGCACGGGGTCGAACGCGATGCCAAGCACCCTGGCCACCGCATCGGTGACGATGTCCGGATCCATTTCACCCATTCCCCTGGCCTTTTCCACCCAGGGGACATCGCCCGACCCCTTGCCCAGAAAGCTCAAAGGCCCCAATGTGTCCCAATGCCGGGCGGCCAGGATCATGGTCTGATCCTCGAGGAACGGCTCGATCTCCTCGAGGAAGAGAATGCGACGGGATCTTCGCAGCACTTCGAGAACCCGGGTTTCGGGCAGGGGCCAGAGGGTGCCCGCGCGAAAAATCCCCACCCGATCCTCGACCTTGAGACGTTCAACCGCCTCCAGGGCATACATGTGGCTCACCCCGCAGGTGAATAGCGTCAATTCGGGCGCTTCCGGGCCGGTATAGGTATTGTGACGACAAGTATCGAATTGCCGGCGCACGTTTTCCAGCTGCCGGTGGACCCGGGCATGAAAGCGCCCGGCCGTTATGAATCCCGGTGATTGGGAAAAGAAGGGTACGGTCTGGGTGGCGGCAATGGGGCCTAAAGAGACGTTTCCGCGCGCATGGCAAATACGGGTCACCAGCCTCACGATGACCGGCAGGCCACATGATTCGGATAAATCGAACGCCCACGGCAGCATCTCCCGGGTATCGGCCGGACTGCTCGGTTCGATCAGGGGCACATGGGCGGGCGGCGCCAGATAGCGGGTATCCTCTTCCTTGACGCTCGAGTGGGCGCCCGGATCGTCGGAGACAATCAGCACCAACCCGCCCTTGATGCCGGACAAGGGCAAGGTGGTCAAAAAATCCATGGCCACGTTGAGTCCATCGGCCTTCATGACGGACAGGGCCCGCCATCCGGCGAAAGAGGCGGCTGCAGCCACCTCCAGCGCCACCTTCTCATTGATCGACCATTCCGCGTAAATGCGACGTTGCTCGGCTACGGCGGCGAGGCATTCGAGAATTTGAACGGACGGCGACCCAGGGTAGGAGGCCACCACCCGAATGCCGGCCTCGATGGCGCCCCGGGCAGCCGCCTCGTTGCCCGAAAGCATACACCGTTTTCCCGGCGCCTCGGCGTTCCAAGCAAGATGTGTTGTCATGTCCGGTCACTCATGGATGATGGTGGTCACCTGCGAAAAGCCCTTGTCAACGGGTTGAATCTAGCACGAAGCGCGTCATCTTGTCACTCAAAAAAAACTAATAATATTCCACCATATGAGATATCGTTCGGCAATTCAGAACGAAAAAATGAAAACCTCCGGACAATCAACGGCGTCGAAATCACCGCCAGGCATCGGCAGTTGATAGCGGGAAACGTCCCCTCCGGTTCTCATGCCATTTTAACCTGCTGGTTTTTCAAACGATACAGTCCATCCATCCCAGTCGATTTCGCTTGCCTTTTCTTTGCGCTTGCTCTAAAAGCCCGCCCCGCTGGGATGTCCCCAGAGAGGATTCGAGGAAACTATTAAAATTTTAACTTCTTGTTTTTATTTTTATAAAATGACGGCGTCGTAAAAAAGTTCAAGATCAAGGCGCGCGACATTCCGTGTCCTGAAGCATCATTGTCCTACACCGCAAGGGCCACGGGATAAGCGCAGCGCAGATATTGCGGTTTTTGTTCGGTGTCGTCAATTTGGTGAAACCTATGGAAGATAATCCATGTCTGAGCTGCGGCGCCTGTTGTGCCTTTTACCGGGCAACCTTCTACTGGGCGGAAACCGACCTGGCCAATCCGGGTGGGGTTCCATCGGAAATGACGGTCAAAATCAATGATTTCATGGTGGCCATGAAAGGTACGGAAAAGCATCCGCCCCTTTGCAACGCGCTGAGCGGCACCATCGGGGTCTCCGTGGCATGCACCATTTACGAGCGCAGGTCATCGGTATGCCGGAATTTTCTACCGGCGTGGCAGGACAGCACGTTCGTCAACCGATGCGCTCAGGCGCGCCTGGCGCATGGACTGCCCGCCCTTCCACCAAACCCCGGCAGCAACGACCATCCCCTGCCGAGAGCGGCCTGATGGATCCGCAATATCCTGTCCTTGACCTCGTCAAGGCATGAAACACGATGGTTGCGATCTGGCGACATGTGGTCTGGAACCGATTTTTACAATTGATTTTCATCGGAGATGGGGTAAGCTGATGGAAATTTAAAACTTCCTGACCGTATATGATGAAAATACCTTTCATCGACACGTTCTCACGCATCCCCATTCGCATCTTTTTGCCGGTGGTGCTCACGCTCCTGCTGTTCATTGCGACCATCTTTCTGCTTATCCTGCCGGAGCTTCATGAGCGACTGATGGAGGGCAAGCGCGAGGTGATTCGAGAACTGGTGGCTTCGGCCTGGAGCAGCCTGGACGGCTATGACCGCCAGGTTCGTCAGGGGCGGCTGAGCATCGACGAAGCACAGGCCAGAGCCATCCGTCACATCCGCGGACTGCGATACGGCGAAGACCGGAAAGACTATTTCTGGATCAACGACATGCAACCGCGCATGATCATGCACCCCTACCGCCCGGACCTGGAAGGCAAGGACATCTCTGATTTTACGGATCCGGCCGGCAAACGCCTGTTCGTCGCCTTTGTTGCCACGGTCGAGGCCGATGGCGCCGGATTTGTCGATTACCAATGGCAGTGGATGGACGATCCTGCCCGAATCGTCCCCAAGATTTCCTATGTCCAGGGTTTTGCCCCCTGGGGATGGATCATCGGGACAGGCATTTATGTGGAAGACGTCCGCGCGCAAATCTCGGCCATCACGCACAAAACGACGCTCATCTGCGTATGGATCCTGCTGCTGATCGTTGGCCTTTCGGTCCACATCGTCTGGCACGGCGCCAAGGTGACCCGCGAAAAGCGGCTGGCCGAAGAAAAAGCGTTGCTCAAGCAGGAACAGCTCTTTCAGGCCGCCAAGATGGTTTCGCTGGGCACGCTGGTTTCCGGCGTGGCCCACGAAATCAACAACCCGATCACATCGGTCATGCTCAACGCACCCAATCTGGCCCATATTTGGGACGCCATATTGCCCATCCTCGACGACCACTGCCGTCAGCATGACGATTTTCAAGTCGGCGCCACCACCTACAGCCGCATCCGCGACCGCATTCCCCAAATGCTCGCCGGCATCACCGACGACGCCCGCAGGGTGCGTGATATCGTGGCCGACCTGAAAGACTTTGCCCGCGACACGCCTCCGGTGATGAAAGATGACGTGAACCTGAACGAAGTGGTGGGCAAGGCAGTGGGATTGACCACCAACCTGATCAGTAAATCCACACGCCATTTTCGGCTCGATTGCCAACCCGGGCTGCCGGCGATTCTGGGAAATGCCCAGCGGATCGAACAGGTGGTGATCAACCTGGTGGTCAACGCCTGTCAAGCCCTGCCGGATATGACGCGCGCCGTCACGGTGACCACCGGTTATGAACCGGTGGACAACGAAGTGTTTCTGGAAATCCAGGACCAGGGCGAAGGCATCGATCCAGAGGTGTTGAAGCGTATCACCGATCCTTTTTTCACCACGCGACGTGAAAAGGGAGGCACCGGCCTGGGCCTGGCCATCTCCGACCGCATCGTTCACGATCATGGGGGTCGCATGACCTTCACGTCTGCGCCGGGCAGCGGCACCACGGTTCGAGTGGCCTTTCCACCGGCCAGCAAAACCCCAACCGATGACCATGAGGGGAACCGATCATGCCGATGACGCCCAATCCACCCAGGCCCATTCTCATCGTGGACGACGAAGCCAACATCCTGCTGGCCGTGGATACCACCTTGCAGATGGCTGGACTGAACAATACCATCACCTGCCAGGACAGCCGCCGGGTCATGGACGTGCTGGCCGACAGCCCCATAGAAACGATTCTGCTCGACCTGAACATGCCCAATTTAGATGGCCATCGGCTGCTCGACGATGTGCGTCGGGATTATCCGGACATACCGGTCATCATCGTCACCGGGGCCGTGGACGTGGATACCGCCGTGCGCTGCATCAAGGCCGGGGCGTTTGACTACATCGTCAAGCCGGTCGAACCGGAACGACTGCTCACGGCCATCCACCGGGCCATCGCCTTTCAGCAACTCCAGCGCGAAAACCGCTCCCTGAGGCATCATCTGCTGCGCGACGGCTTGGAGCATCCGGAAGTTTTCTCCGCCATCATCACGCGAAATAAAAAGATGCTCGCCATTTTCCAATACGTGGAAGCCATCGCCGCCACCAGCCAACCGGTTCTGATCCGCGGGGAAACCGGCGTGGGCAAAGAACTGATCGCCCAGACCATTCATCAGTTGAGCGGCTTGAAGGGCCGTTTCGTGGCGGTCAATATCGCCGGGCTGGACGACACCGTTTTTTCCGATACCCTCTTCGGCCATGTCAGGGGCGCCTTTACCGGCGCCGAAAGTCCGCGCGGAGGTCTGATCGAACAAGCCGACGGCGGCACCCTGTTTCTGGACGAAATCGGCGACCTGGCGCCGGCCTCCCAGGTCAAACTTCTGCGCCTACTGCAGGAAGGCGAATATTTTGCTTTGGGTTCCGACGTCGCCCGGCCCGCCAATGCGCGCATCATCGCCGCCACCAATCAGCGGCTTGCCGAGCTACTCGACCTGGGACGCTTCCGCAAGGATCTCAACTACCGGCTTCAGACCCATCGCATCTACATACCGCCCCTGAGGGAACGGTTGGACGATATCCCGCTGCTGCTCGACCATTTCGTCGCCGATGCCGCCGAACGCCTGGGCAAACCCAAACCCACCGTTCCCCAGGAGCTCATACCACTGCTGGACAGTCACGATTTTCCGGGCAATGTCCGCGAACTGGAATCCATGGTCTTCGACGCGGTCAGTCGACACCGCTCAGGGGGGCTCTCGATGGATTCCTTTCGGGTGCACATCCGTCGTGACGGCTTGCAGAGAAGTCCTTCGCCCACCAATGAGCCGGCGTATGACGACCGCGCCGTGATCTTTCCCTCGAACCTGCCGACCATCAGGGAAGCGACCCAAATGTTGATTCAAGAAGCCCTGAACCGCTGTGGCGGCAACCAGTCCAAGGCGGCCAAGCTTTTGGGGGTTTCCCAGCAGGCCTTGAGCAAACGATTGAAATCGGACAAGCCGGAAAAGTAAAAACGGGGATTACAACTATGGTTGTAATCACAATTATTTTTGTACCAGTGCATCCTGTCGTTCGCCAATCCTTGTCCTTAGCGGCAAACTTATGCCTGACCCGACACATCATCCCCCAATGAACAACTTAGGTTGTACCCTCCGATCATCCACATCGTACCGACCATTTAAATAATATTTTTTAATTTCAATATGTTTTAAAGATGCAGCCGAATGGCACGGCTTTTGATTGGCTATTTGGTGAACTCAATTCATTCTGTCGCTTGAAAATATTCACTGAATTGCATTCACTTCTATCCAGGCGGATCGCACAGGAGAGAGATGCTCATGGCAGGATTATCGTCCACGACGATGGAGGAGGACCAAACCGTGAATCATGAATTCATCAACTCGCTGGCGTCCATCAAATGTCTGACCGAGCTGCTGACCGAATATCCAAGCCTGGATAGCGGAGACCGCAGCCGCTTGTTGAGCATCATGCGCCAGCAGACCGAGCGTTTGGTGCAATTGTCGAAAGAGTTGAGGGGTACCCCGGTTGGCGTCGGGTCTCTCTGATCCCAACCAGCGAGCGATACGGGCACATATCGCTGCATAACTCACTTTCATAGGGAGAGGGCAATGAATCAGATCAAAAATAGAGGCTGGAGCGTCACCATGGCCGGGCTGGGGATCAACCTGGCGCTGGGGATCCTTTACACTTGGAGCATTTTCAAACAGGCCATCAAGGATTCGGTGATGGCCCAGGACGGTGTGTTCAATTGGGATATTGCATCGCTCAACGACCCCTTTGCCGTCTGCTGCCTGATGTTCACCGTGGCCATGGTATTTGCCGGCCGGCTCCAGGACAAGCTCAGCCCGAGGCTGACCGCCGCCATCGGCGGCCTACTGACCGGTATCGGCCTCATCGTTATTTCCCAGTCCAACTCGCTTTTCGCATGGATCCTGGGCTTCGGCATTTTAACCGGCCTGGGCCTCGGGTTTGGATACGCCTCGGCCACACCGCCGGCCATCAAATGGTTTCCGGCCTCCAAAACGGGGATGATCGCGGGCCTGGTGGTGGCTGGATTCGGATTGGCTTCGGTCTACATCGCACCACTGTCGAACTATCTCATCGCCAACTTCGGTCTCAGCCGCGCCATGCTGATCTTCGGCGTCTCGTTTCTCACCGTGGTTTGTCTGCTTTCCATGCTTCTGGTGAACCCGCCCCGCGGGTATGTTCCTGCAGGTGCGACAACGTCCGGCAAGGGCGCTGCCGCCCCGGCCAAGCCGGCGGTCGATTTCGAGCCACTTGAAATGCTCAAGACCGCTGCCTTCTACAGGTTATGGTTCATGTACTTCATCGGCGCAGGCGCCGCCCTCATCATCATCGGCAGCGTGGCCGGCATGGCCAAGCAGAGCATGGGTGAACTGGCCTGGATCGTGGTGGCGCTCATGGCCATCGGCAATGCCGGTGGACGCATCGCCGCCGGCGTCATCTCCGACAAGATCGGTCGGACCAAAACCTTGTTGATCATGATGAGCCTTCAATCCGCCATCATCCTCTCGCTGCTGTTCATCGGAGAATCCGAGGCCGTCCTCCTGGTGTCCGCCGCCACGCTGGTGGGATTTAACTACGGCACCAATCTTTCCTTGTTTCCGTCGGTGACCAAGGATTATTTCGGACTCAAGAATTTTGGAATGAATTACGGCCTGCTATTTTCGGCCTGGGGCATCGGAGGGTTCATCTTTCCCCGTGTGTCGCAAATGATCGTGGCCCAAACCGGCACCCAGAAAACTGCCTACCTCCTGTGCAGTATCCTGCTGGCGGCCGCTGCCCTCGTTTCGCTGATGACCAAAGCCCCCGACGCCACAGAAGAGACTCAAGGCGTGTGGGCGCAATTCAAGGCGAAGATTGCTTTTGCAAGGGCGCAGCCGATCGATGTCTATCTCGGATCACGCTACATCTGATGATCCATTGGCGGCCCTTTGGATCAACTCGTTCCGAAGGACATCTTTAAAGCAGGTAGGGTGCGTAAGATCGCTCCGGCAAACGACCCGGCCGGAGCGATCCTTTCCCCTTGAGCCAAGTCTCTTCCCCTTCCAAATCCCGTTTTGAACCCAAAATAATACTCAATCAGAATCGCTGTATCGACATCAGGCTACTTGACCGGCTGCCAATTTCTGGTAATGCTGGCCTACTGTTTTGATTTGATGCCCGGGAAGGAAATGATCATCGACATGACCAAGCCCCCGAAACTTGTCACGGCCGTAGTGGCCAATGACAAAGGAGAGATATTCGATCTGGCCGGATACGCCGCCGTAGGCGCCGACGGGCCCCTGAAGCTGCCACTGGATGTGTCACAGACCCTTAATCTGCCCTCGGGCAGCGAACTGATGTATCTACCGGACCGAACGCCATTGCTCTATGACTTACAGCAGAAACGCCTGGTGTTGTTGCCCGAGGACCCGTACAACCCTGGAAACGCCATCTTCCCTGTGGCGGCCTTTAATTCACCGGGATACATGATCACCCATACCGCAGCCTACGAGGAGCGACCCAAGGCCGGATTCCTCCCGCTATTTTCATATGGGGCGGCGGGTTGGCACCGTGGAAAATTCCGATCGGCCGCCGTCCAGGTCGATTCGGAACCGCGCCAGGATCTGCGCCGCATGCCCCTGGACAAGATAGAGGCGGGGGTGCGTCGCATGCGACGGGTGCTTGCCGATAACCGGTTGAGAGCGCATCTGGAAAAATGTGCCCTGACTTATGGATGCCCGGCCGGAAAAAACTTTTTCCTGAGCCGGTACGAAGCCCCCCTGCCCACCTCCTCCACCTGCAACGCCCGCTGTCTGGGATGCATTTCCCTTCAGATGGACGGCGACATGCCCAGCAGCCAGGATCGCATCGCCTTTACGCCAACGGCCGAAGAGATCGCCGCCGTGGCCCTGACGCACCTTCAGCGGGTCGATCGGGCGGTCGTCAGTTTCGGCCAGGGGTGTGAGGGAGACCCCTTGATGCAAACCGAGGTCATCTGCGACGCCATCCGGCTGATCCGCTCTAAAACCGATCAAGGCACCATCAATATGAATACCAACGGCAGCATGCCCGACCGCATCGACCGGCTGCTGAAAGCCGGTCTGGACAGCCTGCGGTTCAGCATCAACAGCGTTCGCAAATCCTGCTACGAGGCCTACTTCCGGCCCAGGGGATATGCTTTTGAGGATGTGCTCGACGGAATCGATGCAGCCTTGCGGCATGGCGCCCATGTAGCAATCAACTACTTGAATTGCCCGGGATTTACAGACACGCCGGAAGAATGTGGCGCCTTGTTGAATTTCCTCCAAGCTCATCCCATTCATATGATCCAGTGGCGCAACCTGAATTTTGATCCGGTACGCTACCTGGAGATCATGAATACAGTGACCGTTCATTCATCGCCACTGGGCGTCCAAACGGTTCTGAACCGCGTGCTCAAGGCCCACCCGAAGCTGCAGTTCGGCTATTTCAACCCCCCCAAGGAGGCCTTTTATTGAACTTTTTTAAACCTTTTCCGTGATCCGGATGCCATAGCACACGACAGGTCGAACAATTTTTGCCCTTGACCCGTTTGCGCGGGATGCCGTATTTTAACCGAGGCATTGTTTTTCCTGCATGCCAGAATGGAAAAACAGGTGCCCAAAAGCGACTGGCGCTGTGCAACGGATAGGGACCGACTGGCGATGAAAAAATGGTGAATCGAAAATGACCATTGCGGCAGACATGTGAATGCGACCATTCGACTTGACGGACATTGGAGGTGCCCCCATGATGATCAAAAGTCTGAAACTGATGCTCGTTCTAATTGTCATCACCGCTGTTGCAGCACCCGTAAGCTGGGCCGCCGAGACGGCCTACGGATACATCATTTCGTACTCTTACAGGGACAAAGTCGTCTACCATACCCCGGTATTTTCGAACCAGGTGTCCGGCAAGAGTTATAACGATGAAGAGTTCGTGTCCGACACGAAAAGTCAGATGACTTTAGAATCCGCCTTTCAAAAACATCTCATCGCCAAGTACAAATTGAATCCCATGAATCTCACCACCAGCGCGCGCGTGACTTACAAAACCGAACAGATCGCTAAAAACAAGCTGGATAACGAGTCTCGGGATTTCATGTTCAAGGGCCTTCAAATCAAACAGGAAGCCTTTACGCCCTGATCCAATCATCGGATTACAACCCGCCCCTGCAATGAGACGGGGGCGGGTGCACTACCGCAGCCACGGGCAAGACGGCTCGGGGATCAAACCCTAAGATACAGATCAACATTACGCTTGATTTTTAACGTCTTTTGCATTAGCGTCGCCGGCGATTATGAATGGGTGCCCATTTTCAAACCGGCAAATTTTTCATTTTTGGAAGGGCACGAGTTCGGAACCAAGTAAGGGCAGTGTGGCGGCATGGGGCCGTCGCATTGTTTTTGTCAATCCAATGAGGACCAAAATGGACGAAAAGGACTCTGGTAGTTGCGATTCGCAACCCCCTAGTCAGGACATACCGTTTCGCTTCAAAGCCATTCGGCCCCGGTACAGGACCGCCCTTTCACCGCGCGCACCCATGCGCTCTGCCTAAGGCGCCGCCCTGAACATTGTCGGGCCGATGGTCCGGCAAAAACGTTCAGGAGGCGCATCATGTCCCAAGCGCTCAATTTCATTCCGCTATGGATGGCCGACGACCCAACAGCCCGTCAAGAAGCGATCGTGGCACTTCGCAACGAACACCCCTCCGACATTGCCGAGGTGTTGGTCGAAAACGAGGTGGAACCCTCCAAGATCGTTGAAATTCTTTCCGATGTCGGCAATCACAAGGCCATCGAGGCATTTGCCCAGCTGCCCATCGAAATCCAGGAGGACTGCCTGGAGGCGGCCAATGCCCAGACCATGCTCCGTTTTGTGGAAAATATGGAGCCGGATGACCGCGTGGATTTGCTCAAGGCGGTCGACGACGAAGTGCGCGAAGCCATCATGCCGCTCATCGCCCAAGCCGAGCGCAATGCCATCCGCAAACTGTGGCACTACGAGGAGGGCCAGGCCGGCGCAGTGATGACCACCGAATACGCCATGCTCCCCAAATACCTGACGGTGGCCACAGCATTGGAAAAACTGCGCCTGCAAGCGCCCAACAAAGAAACCATCTATTACGTTTATATTACCGATGAGGATCGCCATCTCATCGGCATCACCTCCCTTCGTGATCTGATCATGTCCAAACCGCGAGCCACTCTGGACACCATCATGGAAACCAATGCGATCAGTGTGCCCCACGATCTGGATATCGAAGAGGTGGCCGCCGTCATCTCCAAGTACGACCTGCTGGCAGTACCGGTGGTGGACAAGGACAACCGCTTGCTCGGCATCATAACCGTCGACGACGTCATCGACATCATCGAGGCCGAAAGCACCGAAGACTTCCAGCGCATTTCGGCGGTGTTGCCGTTTGACGAGCAATATTTCAAAAGACCGCTCCCCCGCTTGTTCTGGAGCCGTTTCTTGTGGCTGGCCGTATTGTTGTTCACCTCGTTGATCTCCACGACCATCATGGAGATGAATGCGGCGGTGCTCAACCAGATGCTCGCGTTGGCTTTTTTCATCCCCATGGTCATGGGCACCTGTGGTAACGCCGGCACCCAATCGGCCACCATGATGGTGCGCAGCATGGCCCTGGGTGAAGTCTCTCCGACCGATTTCGGTCGCGTTTTTCGACGCGAACTGGTAATGGGCCTGCTGTTGGGCGGCGCCTTGGGACTGATGGCCTATTTTCGCGTATTTTTACAGGACCACGACATGGTCCTGGGGATCATCGTGGCCACTGCCCTACTGGCGACACTGTTGACCGCCAACTTGATCGGCGGGTTGATGCCCCTCGTGCTTAAAAAATTGAAGCTCGACCCGGCCCTGACCGCCGGGCCTTTCATTGCCACGATTATCGACGCCCTTGGGATCGCCATCTATTTTTATATTGCCTTTGTCTTGATGAAAGTTTTCTAACGGGTGCCCATCCACTCGACGGATGACGGCAGACAACGATCAATTGGGGATAGTCATGCAATGGATGGCCGCTCGGGTCGCATTTCACAGTAAAAACGAAGAATTGACGGCCGACCTGATCACATCCGTCTTCCAGGACTTGGGGGTGACCGGTGTGGTGGTGGACGATCCACATCTGACACCGGCCGAAGGATGGGGCGACAATGCCGTGCCTCTGCCCACCGAACCGGCCGTGTCTGGTTACCTGGCCATGGATGAGCGTCTGGAGCAGCGGCGTTTTGACCTGGAAAACGCACTGGCCGATCTGGCCCGAAGGCATCCCATGAATTATTCGGTGCATTACCAGACCGTGGACGAACAGGATTGGGCCGAATCGTGGAAAGCTTTTTTTTACCCCGAGCAGATCACCTCCACCATGGTAGTCAAGCCCACCTGGCGCGACTACACGCCCACACCCGGTCAACAGGTGATTGAAATCGACCCCGGCATGGCCTTCGGAACCGGCTCCCATCCGACCACCGCCCTGTGCGTACAACTGCTCGAAACGTATGTGCGGCCCGGTCAGGCCGTTCTCGATGTGGGCACCGGGTCGGGCATCCTGCTCATCGCAGCCGCCAAGTTGGGGGCCGGCCGCCTGACTGGCGTCGATTTGGATCCCGTGGCCGTAACAGTGGCTAAAACCAATTTAGATCAAAACCACATCCCAACAGACCGATACGAGCTGCATTGCGGGCATCTGACAGAGGCCATCGACGCCGCCTATGATGGGGTGGTGGCCAATATCCTGGCCGACGTGATTCTCGAATTGCTCGATCGACTGGTTCCCGTCCTCAAACCGGGCGGCTGGTTGATCTGCTCCGGCATCATCCAGTCGCAACGGGATTCGGTGGCCCGCAAAATGACGGCCCGCGGCTTTCGCGTGGAAAAAATCCTCGAGCGCGGCGACTGGGTGGCCCTTGCCGGTCGGTTGCACCCGTGATACCGAAACCCATAGTTTGACGAAAAGGAACCGGATTGAACGTTATTGTCACCTGGATCGACGCGATTCCCGCAATCGTGCGCATTCTGCTGATCTTCGCCCTGGTGCTGATCGCTATCAAACGCCACTGGTCGCTGGGCAGCGCTTTTTTGGCAGGGTCCATCGGCATGGGCATCGTTTTCGGCATGGGACCGCAGGCCATCGCCCGTTCGATGGGAGGGGCGCTGGCCCATCCCAAGACCCTCAGCCTGGCGCTGGTGGTGTCGTTGATTCTGGTTCTCAGCCACACCCTGGAAAAATCGGGCCAGATGGCCCGGCTGCTCGATGCCTTCAAGGGCCTGATTCAAAATCCCAAAATAAACCTGGTCATCTTTCCGGCCCTGATTGGTCTGCTGCCCATGCCGGGCGGCGCCATTTTCTCGGCCCCCATGGTCAAGACCCTGGGCCAGGGCCATCGCCTGTCGGCAGCCCAGCTGAGCTATATCAACTACTGGTTTCGCCACATCTGGGAATATTGGTGGCCACTCTACCCCGGGATCCTTTTGACCACGGCCCTGGCCAATATCGACCTCTGGCGTCTGGTGGTGTTATCGGCTCCGCTGACCCTGGTTGCTGTGCTGGCGGGATACTGGCCCCTGCGCGGTGCGGTGCCAGCACTGGAAAAGCAGGCCCGGCGCAAGGCCATCCTGCCGTTTTTTAAAGAATTGGCGCCCATCGCCTTCGTGATCATCTTCGGCGTGACCATCGGAACGCTCTTTTCCGGCATCTTTCCGCCGCCGATGCGGCCGATCGCCAAGGAGGCGGGACTCATACTGGCGCTGTTCATCGCCTTGTTCTGGGTCTGGCAGGCCAATCGCATGGATTGGACCACGCGCCGTGGCATCGTTCTAAATCCGGCCCTGCTCAAAATGGTTTTCATGGTGGCGGCCATATTGATTTTCGGGGGCATCCTGGAAGACAGCCAGGCCGTTGACCGGGTCAGCGACGAGATGCTGCGCTGGCAGATCCCATTGATGCCCATCACCATGCTCTTGCCGTTTCTGGTGGGAATGGTGGCCGGTATCACCATCGCCTTCGTGGGCACCACATTTCCCATTCTGATCTCCCTGATCGACACCATGGGACACCACGGCCTGATGCTGCCCTACCTCATGCTCGCTCTGGCCAGCGGTTTCGCCGGAGTGCTCGTGTCCCCATTGCACCTCTGTTTTCTCCTCTCCAACGAATACTTTCAAACGACCCTCTTACCGGTGTACCGGCTCATGCGCGTTCCCTTGCTGGCACTGTTGATCGGCGCCGTGGCCTATTTCCTGATGTTGTGCTATTGGATAGGCTGAAGCAGGCCGATACCATCAGGCCCGAATTTTTCGTATTCAGTGCTCGTCCACAAATAGGCAAATTGGGTCGAGATCAAGGCGCACGAAAAATTTAACCGCAGGCATATGGTCGATATTCCGAGGATTAAATTTTTCGCGCAACACCGATATCGGGCCAATTGGCCATTTGTGGATGGCACTATCTATCAGGAGGTTGATATGCAACGTTACAAAGTAACCCTTTTCGAACCCTACCCTTTCGAGGTCGGGCAGAAGATCCGCATCGAAGGCGGCAAACGCGGCGGCGATTGGGAAGTGATCGGCGTCAGTGAGGCCAAGGTCAAATTGCGCTGCCCGATCTCGGGGCGGGAATTCGATTGGGACCGTTTCTGTTATATTACACAGGAGCGTGACAATGAGATCTGGCCGAAAAAGTGAGCCGATAGGATATAACCGTATGCCTGAAAAGAAACGGGTTTCCACGGGATTGAAGGCCCTGGACCAGCGCCTGGACGGCCTGTTTATCGGCGACAACGTCATCTGGTACGACGAGGCTGGCAGCCTGGCTTTTCCTTTCACACTCAACTTCATCCGCGAATCCCAGAAGCAGCGCAAGCCGATGGTCTACGTCACCTTCGACCGTTCGCCCAAGAGCCTCATGGAGGAGCTGGGACCGTTGGCCGAATACAACGACCTGACCATCCTGGACTGTTTTACCCATGGCAAAGGCGACGGTTCGTCGATCTTCGCCAACTTTTATGCACAGCGGGGCGTGAAATGGCCCTGCCGCATCGTCCGAACGGAAGAACCATGGAAACCCGAGCAGGTGGCCGAGGCCATTTACGACATTCATCGGCAGTTGACGGGTGACGTGCGCTTTGTCTTCGAAAGCCTGACCGGCATGCAGGACTTGTGGGAGGGGGAAGAGAACATTCTAAAGTTCTACTCGCGATCCTGCCCACGGCTGTATGAACTGCAGACCATCGCTTACTGGATCATCGAAAAAGGGGCCCACAGCCATCGTCTCAAGGCCCACATCAACCAGATCGCCCAGGTGGCCATCGAACTGGGGGTGCGCCGCGGCAAGAGCGCTCTGACGATCCTCAAGGCCCACAACCGCCACCCCGACACCCTCAACAAGCCGGAGCTCTTCTGGGCCGATGGAATGGCCGTGGGTTTCGATGCCGACCGGCCCATGACCGAAAAAATCGACCTGGGTGGCCGTCTCAAGTCGATCCGAACGCGCCAGGGGCTCTCCCAGAAAGAGCTGGCCGTGCTGGTGGGGGTCACCCCCAGCACCATATCCCAGATCGAAAGCAACCTGATCTATCCGTCCCTGCCCGCCCTGGTCAAAACCGCCCAGGTGCTCGGCGTGGAGGCGGCCTACTTTTTCAACAAGAACGGAGAAGAGCGCAAGCCCACGATTTTCTCCGGGGAAGGCAAAAGCGTTCAATTTCCCCAGATGCCCAAAGGCAGCATCGACGGCCGCCACTTGCTGCCGGCGGACCTGCCTGCCGGCGTGGAACCTTACGTCATCGAACTCTCGGCCGGCCGGAAAATCCCCTCCCATTTCTTCACCCACAAGGGAGAAGAGTTCGGCTATCTGATCGATGGCGAGCTGGAGGTGACGATCAACAATTCGGTGCGGCGCATGGGGCCCGGAGATGTGATCTTCCTGACCCACGACACGCCGACGCAGTGGAGATGCGGGCCGGAGCGTACCGCTCGGTTGTTATGGTTGAAAATCCTCTAAAACGGGCCGTGCGATGGGGCCTGTGGGGTGCCGGGGCGTTGGTGGCCCTTGTCCTGGGTCTTCATTTCCTGCTGCCCTCCCTGCTCAACATCGAAGCGGTCAAATCCAAGGTTTTGGCTCTGGCCGGCCAAACGATCCCCGGCCGAATCGATATCGACCGGCTGCGACCGGGACTCTTTCCTCTGCCACATCTCCTCCTGGTCGATGTTCATTATGCCCTGCCCGAGAGCTTCCAGCTCGACGCCGCCACGGTCACCGTTTATCCCAAAGTGATCCCGCTGTTGACCGGCCGTCTGCGTCCGGGGGCCGTGGTCGTTCAAACCCCGGCTCTCTTCGTCGCGCTCCCCGAACCCCGAGGCCAACCACCCGAAACAAATGCAATGCTTGCACCGTCTGCCGACCCCCGCATGCTGAAGGCGGTCCTGGCCCGCATCCCGCAAGGATGTCGGGTGGACATCGACAACGCCCGGATGACGCTGCAACGGGGGCCGACGGTATCGGTGCGCCTCGATGGCATGTCGGCCGCTTTGATCCAGGAAGATGACGCGGTCGTGTTACGCATAGAAGGCCGTGGAGATCTGGCCGGCGAATTCGAAATCGATGCCGAACTGGATCGACGCACCCTGGACGGCAGCGGGCGCATCCGGCTGAACCGGCTGGATACCGATGCCTTGGCTGCCCTGGTTCAATCGGGGCCGGCGGTCACGCGGCTTCAGGCCGATGCCGACCTCGACGTCAGGTTCGAAACCGAAGGATTCGAAACCTGGCGGACAAAATTATCCTTCTCGTCGCCCAATGCCCGCCTGAAAAGAAACGACGGCCGCCTCGAGCTGAAAAGCCTTGCGATCGAAGGCTCCCTGCTGCTGACACCGGAACGGCTCGAAGCCGTCTTTATCCGGGTGAAAACGACTGCCCCCAGGGCCAATCTGAACGGCAAGTTGACCTGGCAAAGACATCCAGCGGCTGATGCACACGCATGGCAGCTGTCGATGAAGGCCCGCGATACCGATGTCACCCGTCTGCGACGGGACCTGCTCGCCTTTTTACCGGATTTGCAATCATGGACGCTGCTGAATGTCATTCGAGGCGGCACCCTCGATCACATGGTGCTGAACAGCAGCAGCGGTTCCTGGGAAGAACTCTGGCGGATGCGCCGCATGACGATCTCGGGCGAAGCCGGAGACACCCGGCTCTTCTTACCGGGTCCGGATCTGCACCTGACCGATGTCAGCGGCCAATGGCAGATGAAAAACGGCGTGCTGACCACCCGCAAGACCGCCGCCCGGATGGGGCAGACCCGGGGACAGGACGGTAGTCTCGAGCTGGACCTCGCGAAAGATCCCCTGCGCCTGAAACTGGACATCGGTCTCGTCGCCGCGCTCTCCGAATGGCCGCCCATACTCGCCAGGGTGCTTCCCGGGCCCGGCGCACAAGCGGAACTGGCAAGGCTCAAGGCGCTCGAGGGTACAGTTTCGGGCCGGATCGGCCTATCGGGCGATGTGAACAACCTGGAGGTCCGGGTCACGGCCGATGAGATTGCCCTGACGGCCGACCATGATCGCCTGCCCGCGCCGATCCATATCGAAAGCGGCAAATGCCGCGCCTGGCTGGCACAAGGACGAATGGGGCTGCGGGGGGATTTCCGATTGCCCCAGGATCTCGCGATATCGGCCGAGCTCACCCTCCCCACCGATGGCGCAGAGCTTCAGCGTCTTACCTTTACGGACGACCAGTCGTCCGCAACCTTCACCGCGTCCCACGACAGTACCAGGAAACAGTGGGACATTCGTTTCAGCGGTCATCTGGCGCGCTCGACCCTGGCCAAAGTGTGGCCCCAGGACAACATCGAGGGGTGGATCAAAGGCGACGTGACGGCTCAGATGACATATGCCCCTCCCATGCGGATGACTGCCAGCGGCCCTCTGGAAGCTTTCGAGGTGCGACTGTCGCTGCCGTCTGCGCCCGCGATCGACATCCACCGGGCCGATCTGGACCTGCGCGGCAACGCATTGGCCATCGCTGTTCTGGATCTGTCCTACGCCGGACAACGGTGCGTTCTCTCGGGAGATGCCCGCCTGGACGAAAACAGGATTGAACTCGCCCTCGCACTCAACAGCGAATCCCTGGATTTGGATCCGCTCCTGGCCGCCTATCGGCATGAGAAGGAAAAGCCGGACGCCAACGAACGCGAGCCCCGCCAGACGCCCGTTTTACGGGGCGTCATCGAGATGCAGATTGACCGCATGACCGTTCAACAGCGGGTCTTTGACTCGCTGCTGGCCACCGCCGAACTGAAGGATAACCAGGCCACCGTCATCTTTAAGCAGGGACGGCTGTGCGGCATATCCGCCAGGGGGCGACTGCGCTGGACACCCGAGGGATGGACGATGGAGATCGAACCCTATGCCCGGCAGCAGGCCGTCCAATACTCCGGGGGATGCCTGGTCGGCGATGAGACCACGGAACGCATCGAAGGGACCTTCGATGTCTCCGGCAGGCTCTCCGCATCCGGACAGAACCCAGAAGAGATCATGCGCCGCCTGCAGGGCGTCATCGACCTGAAGGCCTTCGATGGAAAGATCGTCAATGTGGGCGGTGCGGGTATCTTTACTAATATCCTCACTTACCTGACGATCAACAAGCTCATCGTCGGCGACCTCCCCGACATGCGCGAGCGCGATTTCAAATACAACCGCATCGATATGCAGCTGCATATCAAAGACAATCGCATCGATCTCTATCAGGCCGACCTGCTTGCGGATTCTCTGAACATGGTCGCTGCGGGGACCATTTACATGGACACCCGGCAGCTCGATCTGGACGTGCTGGTCTCTCCCCTCACCACGGTGGATGCGCTGGTACGACACCTGCCGCTGGTGGGTCGAATCCTCAAAGGCACGCTGGTGGCCGTTCCGGTGGGCGTTACCGGCCCATTTCATAATCCCCGGGTGATCCCCTTGTCTCCCAAAGCGATTGGGTCCCGACTGGTTGGCATTTTAGAAGAAATCCTAAAGACACCTTTCCAATTGATCGAACCGATGTTACCGTCACCCAATGACGATAAAAAAGACCGGAGCAGGCCCCAGGAAGACTTTGAAGAGCCACCGCAGACACCGGCACCATAAAAGCAAACGGACGGGAAAGAGTTGATGGATAGGCAAAGAGACGTTGTCGGACGGCGCCGTCAAGGGCCCTGAGCTGTAAAGCGGAGAACATGACACCCACATTGGATACACTCACGGAGATCTACGATCTGCATGCGGCCCAAACAGCGCAATTCCGGCAAGCGGCCGCATGCTCCAAAGGCTGCGCCTTCTGCTGCACGGATGCCGGCCGCATCGACATCACCACCTTGGAAGGACTGCGGATTCGGCAGCACCTCCGGCAGTTGCCACGGCCCCAACGGGCCGCCCTGGAGAACGCCATCGACCGGGATGCCCGGAGGCGCGAAAAAGGCCGGCCGTCCCCCTGTCCTTTTCTCCTGAAGAATATGGCCTGCCGCATCTACGACATCCGGCCATTTGCCTGCCGCCGGATCTACTCGCTGAAACGATGCGGCCCCGGGCAACCGCCGATGCTCCATCGGGAGGCGATGGCACGGGCCGACGAAGCCCTCGCGTCGCTGCAAACCATCGATCCCAATGGATACACCGGCCACATCTCTTACATCCTGCACATGCTCGACACGCCGGCCTTTCTAAAGACTTACCTCTCCGGGGCATTCAAGCCCGAAGCCATCATGATGTATGGCAAGACGCATCGCATTGTCATCAACCGCATGATGGTGCCAGAGCCAGACCCCACGCATACCGTTTAGAATCGCTGCCGGGGGGTTGTTGTTGCTGTTGTTGTTTTGCGGCAGGCCTTGAATTGCATCCAGACGTTCAGCCCCATCCACACCAGGGCGGCGATCATCAAGACGATGCCGATGCCTTGGGCCAGGCAGGCCAGCGCATGATCCATCTTCAGTAGCCCGGTGGCGCGCAGCAGATATTCCCAGTCATGGTAATCGGCCACCTCCTTGCCGGTCACCCCGCCGAGAAGCACCAGGTCGAGGGCCCGCGCATCGTTGATATACGGCGCGATGTCCATGAAGCTCTCGGCCAGCCACCACTGGGCCGCTGCCGCGCCGAAGGCATCCCGGGTCTGCAGGAGCAACACCCCCATGCAAACCGCCGGCATGAGCAGCTGTCCGAGGGTGCCGCCCAGCACCTGTATGAATCGCCCGAACGGGCTGAAAATAATGTGGCCCGCCTCGTGAAACGGCAAGTTGACCAGGTGCAAGAAGCTGCGGCCCACTGCATTGGACTCGATGGAAGCAAAGAGAAAAGAGAAACTCCAGATCAACAGCAACGCCAGCAACAGGGCCCTGGCCCCCACGACCAGCGGGTTGGGATCGACCAAATGCGGCAGCAATAGAATCTTTAGAATGCCTTCAGAGGATGCCTCGGAAGAATTGCCCTCTCCTTCGGTCGGATAGGCCGCCTTCCGATCCACAGGCTCCCTGATCTTGGCAAAAATCACGCCGCAGGCAACACACTCCGTCCGGCCTTCATCCTGTTCAAAATGGCATTTTGGACAAATCATCGGGATAAATGGATTCGAAAATTCGTTGCCGGACGGTGTCGTCAAAGGTTAATTGTTGAAACAGTTTCCAGAACCGCCACGACCAGATCGACGGTGCTTTGCACGTCCCTCTTCTGGACCATACTCATAGGCGAATGGATGTAGCGCGTGGGTACGGACAGGGCGCACACCTTGACGCCAGGCCCCGTGGTCTGACTGATGGCTGCATCGGTGGCCCCCGTGTTCTTGACGATGACTTGATGGGGAATGGCGGCGGCCTCCGCGGTCTCGACAAGGAAGTTCACCAATTGCCGATCGGAGATCATGCGCTGGTCCGAGATGCGGATCTCCGGACCTTTTCCCTGGGTGGTGGCAAGGGTGTTGGGCGGCAGCTTCAATCCCGGCGTATCCGACGACACCGTGCCCTCGAGGGCCAACACGATCTCGGCCTGGGTCGCAAACACGGCCGGGCCGGCGCCCCGCAGTCCGTATTCCTCCTGAGTAGAGGCAATCAAAAACAGATCGCAATCCATTTTTTGGGCATGCGCCACAGCGCTGAGCATGACGAAAAGGCCGACACGGTCATCCAGGGCCTTGGCGAAGAAGGCATATTCGTTTTCCCAGCCGTCCGTGGCGAAGGTGACCGGATCGCCCACCCTGACCAGTTTTAAAATTTCTTCGGCCGACAACCCCAAATCGATAAAGCTCTCTTCGATGGGCAAGGCGTTCTTTGCTTCCGGGCCGCTGGCCTTTTTCTGAAGATGGGGTGGTATGCTGCCGACGATACCGGGCAGATCCCGGCGTCCATGCACCATGACCTTCTGTGCACCGAACACCCGCGCGTCGATCCCCCCCATGGGCATGACGCGGATAAACCCCTGGGGCTCGATCTTGCTCACCAGAAAACCGATTTCATCCATGTGGGCGATCAATGCGAGGCGCGGGCCTTTGCCGGGCATATGGGCGATCAGGCTGCCCATGGCATCGGTGGAAACCTGCCCGCCGAAGGCCGAAAACTTTTTCGCAACGATTTCCCGGACGCGTTCTTCCCGTCCCGGGACGCCGGGCGTTTCGACCAACTGTCTCAAAAGATCATATTCCATAGTTCAACTCCTCGAGCAAAATGAAAGGGTGTTCGAACCTATCCCAAACCCTTTTAATCATCAAGTTCAAAAGTCCCAGTAAGGTGGGTGGGTTAGCGGTAGTGCCGCCTGCTCGACAGCGGTGCGCAGCGTGCGGCTACTTTTCAGCGTTATACATTGGCGTGAATGCGGCGGTGTCCGATCGAATGGGTTGTAAACAAATTTTCGGCTATCTGAGTCTTTTGTATCATCAAGGCACATGTTCTTTCAGATCGTTTTTAACCCAAAGTTCAGGAAAGGGAACCCAAATGAAAAAGGTGATCGCGTTTTCCATTTTTTCCGTGTTGGTCATCGCGCTATTTCCCGTTCACAGTGCATTTGCACAAGGCGTCGGTGGGGCTTTTAAAATCGGATATGATTTCGAAGGGGACCATGAGGTCTCGGGCTATGGGTTAAGCGGATCAGAGGATGTCGAAACAGGGGTTTCGTTGTCCGGCGAACTTCTTTTTCATCTGAATAGCCACCTCGATATGGGATTTGGATTAACCTATCAGATTCCTCGGTCCCAAGATGACTTTGAAGGCGATTTCAATTTCGTGCCGGTATATGGCTTGTTGCGGGCCAAGCTTACAGATACTAACGTTGCACCCTATTTCATAGGTCATCTTGGCTACAATTTTTTCGATGGTGACTCGGATTATAAAGGAACAGGCATTTACGAGGCTGATCTGGAAGGTGGCTTGTATTGGGGACTCGGCGGAGGCATAATCATCAATAAACATTTTCTGATCGAGATGATGTATTCAGTCAACAATGGCACTGCTGAAGAACTCGGTTATGAATTCGATATCGAATACTCCAAATTGACCCTGTCTGTCGGATATACTTTCTAACCATTGAAACACTACAAAACCAAAGCCTGCTGCCGAAACAGTAGGCTTTATTTCAGATAGGACGCAGTCCATTTGATAGTTTAAACGACTTTTTGATATTAAAGACATATCTTGGGTTTTGCCAGATCGGAAATACCTGCCGGAAGTTGGCAGATATCAAAGTTGTCCAGGGCAGGACGGTCCTCCACGATCAAATCCTAAACGTCATCGACTTTGCGATGGAGGTTGGAAAGAGCATTTTGATGCATGCCAAGGGGGACTCGTGCCGGATCGTGGCCGTCGGTATTGTCGCAGGGATAACGGCTGTGGATGCCGGGGTCGGATACGGGATCCACAAAGGAGGTCAGAAACTTTACAGGTATCTTGTGGATTGAAGATTAGGGCTGCCCCCACCTGGTTTTTGACCTGGTGGGGGCGGTTGCAATAATGCCATCACTCAAAAAGCCATCTCTCCATCATTTAAAAATTATGCTCGGAATATAAGTTATAATTGATGGAAAGATGATACAAATCAACACACCTATCGCTTGCAAAATGATAAACGGTATCACTCCCTTATAAATTTCAATCATTTGGTATTTTCCACTGGGGGCGGCGCCGGCAAAATAAAATAGTGCATAGCCGAAGGGGGGCGTCAGAAATGAGGTTTGCAGGACAATACAAATTAGCATCGAGAACCATAATGGATTAAAGCCAAGCTCTATACAGACGGGCATATAAACCGGTAGGCAGACAAGTAGGATTGCCACCCAGTCAATGAACATTCCAAGCAGAAATATAGCAAGCAGCATTATAAACAAGACCATCGCTGGCTGTAAATTTCCACCTATCAACAAATCTGTAATAACATCCCCGCCGCCTACATATAAAAATGTGGCACTAAAAAGATTGCCGAACAGGACGAGAATCATGACCATGGCCGTGGTCCGAAGAGTTGCCTTGCATGACTCGAAGACGACCTTTCTATTGAAGTTGCGGCGCGCCATAGCCAAAATGGCCGCACCTAAAACGCCTACCCCTGCCGCCTCTGAAGGCGTTGCAATACCGCCAAGGATCGTTCCCATGACAGCGAAAATTAAAACAAGTGGCGGGATCATAGATTTTATAACCATCCACATTTTTTGCCGCGAGGAGTACCTTGAGGCCTCTTGCTTACTGATGGGTGGACCATATTTGGGATTTACCTGGCAGATAACGAATACATAAAGCATGTACAGAGAAGATAGAAGAAGGCCGGGTAGAATGGCGGCAGCAAAAAGGGCTCCAACTGAGGTCTCCTTGAGTCCAGTCAAGCCTCCGTATACCACAAGCATAATACTCGGCGGGATTAGGATGCCAAGTGTACCGCCAGAGCATATTAACCCGGCAGCAATCTGTTTATGGTATCCTTTTTCGAGGAGTTTTGGACCAGCAAGAAGAGCCATCCCAACAACAGAGGCGCCAACAATTCCAGTTGTAGCTGCGAGGATCACACAAACGAAGATAACCGCCAAACCGAGTCCGCCCTTTATACCCCCCATGATTACGTATAGTGCTTCGAAAAGGGCATCTGAAATTTTTGCTCGATCGAGTAACTGGGCCATCAGAATAAACAAGGGAACTGCCACCAGAACAAAATTGTTCATGGTGCCCCAGGCGTTGTTAATGAAAAAGCCCAATAGACCGTCTATATTAAACCCGTTGTCGATTAGACCAAAAATAACAGCTGTCCCGGCAAGGGAATATGCCAATGGGAGGCCAAGTACGATAAACGCGATAAGCACAGCAAACATTCCGATGGTCAAAATTTCTGGACTCATATCCTCCCCTTAATGATCAGTCTTTTTTTTGACCGAAAGTCATAATTCGCTTAATTAAGTTGGAAAGCACTTGAAGAAAAAGAAAGGTAAATCCCAAAGCCATCAACAGTTTCACCGGCCAGATTGGTGGTGCCCACGCTGAGGATAGGGCTTCCAGAATTTTAGTAGAAGTGATCGCGTTGTCCCAAGCCCAAATGCTTAACAGTGCAACAAGTGGCAGTGTTACGCAACTTGTCAGAACGATATGTAATATGTCTTGCAATTTTGGAGAAAATTTGCTGCTGAAAATATCAACGCGCACGTGGCCATCAAAATATTCGGTATACCCATATCCCATGACAAAGTGCACACCAAAAATAAAGGTAGTCAATTCTAAACCCCAGATTGTCGGTGCGTTGAAAAAATAACGTCTGACCACTTCGTAGCACATCATCACTACCAAAATCACCATTAGGAGAGATGAAATTTCCGCTTCTTTCACGACAATCTTGTCTATCGATTTTGTGAGCCATTTCATAGCTCGCTCCTGTCTCTATATTATACCTTTACACTCTGTGTCGCATAAGGCATCCATTAAATTTAACTATGCGAGAATACACAAAGAATGCTTCAGACGAGGTACAGGCAATCTCATTTACAGAGTTGTGATGATTACCGGCTGGATCCTCCCCGGTTAGGAATCCAGCCGGTCCAACTTTTCACTTCGACAATTAGTGTAAATGCTTCTCTTATTCGTGCAGTTTTCCTTTTGTCACCTCATCAAGAGGCCATGGTGTGACGCCGGCCCTTGCAGAACGCCAATCGGCAAAATCCTTCTTCAAATCTTCCTGGGATTCGAGCAAGCGCTTGCAGTCAGGGCACCTATCTTTAACCTTCTCAAGGTATGTTTGTGTCGTTTTGGCAAAATCAACGATAGCGGACTCGTCCATCATCACGATCTCAGATTTTTCCTTGAAGCGACGGATTGCTTCGGCGTTTAGGTTGTTCAGCCAACTGTAGCTCCAGAGCTGGGTCTCTTTCGCGGCAGTATCCAGAATCCACTTCAGGTCGTCGCCCAATTCGTCATATGATTTCTTGTTGAAAAAGAAGGCGAATTGACAAGCAGGCTGGTGCACACCAGGCTGGATGATATATTTGGTGACTTCATCAAACCCCATAGGCCAGTTCACCGCGGGTGACGAAAATTCGGCCGCATCCAAGACACCGGTTTGAAGAGATAGGTAGACTTCCCCGCCAGGGGTCGCAACGCCAGAGGCACCGAGTTCATTCAGAATATCGAGATACCAACCCCATGTTCTGACCTTCATCCCTTTAAAATCTTCCATCTTTGAAGCGGGCCTATTGGAGTTAAGTCCCATTTCCTGGCCCGCCTGCCCACCGGGTAGCGCAAATAGGTTATACTGACCATAGAGGTCTTGCATCTCCTTTAAACCACCGCGTTCATAGAGCCATATATTGTAGAGTTCAGCATCCAATCCATATGGGACTGAACCGAATGCAATGAACGCTTCATTTTTCCCTTTCCAATATCCTGGCCAGTCATGCCCTGCGTCAAAAGAGCCCTTGCTGACTGCATCGAAAATTTCCATAGCAGGCACCAATTCTCCGGCCGAATAAGCTTTAATATCCAATCGTCCACCAGATGCTAAACGAACGGTGTCACAGAAATGGACAGCCATGTCGTAGAACAGCAAGCCTTTTGACCATGGCAGCACCATCTTCCATCGATGCTTTTTGTCGCTGGTTGTGACCTTTAACTTTTTCACCTCCTCAATTCTGTCATCCGCCCCAAATTTCTGCCTATCTGATTTTGTCTTCTTGTCTTGAGCCAAAGCCACATTCATGGCAAATAGCAGTAAGAGTGCTAAGACCGCCGCTGTTTTAAAACATCTTTTCATGATTCCTCCTTTTTTGTTGGTGACGCTAAAGGCGCGCCGTGCGTTTTTCCTTGTTGCGAGGTTTCAGTTGCTAATGGGGCAAAAAAAATGTAGCAAAATTAATACGCGTAGCTAATTTAATACATTTACGACGCTGGGGCTTATTTTCGCCTTTACGATTGCCCAAATATTTCCCGCAGTTCTCTCTTTAAGGTTTTCCCTGCTACATTCCGTGGAAAATCTTTGATTATTTTTAATGCGGCAAGCCTTTGAAACTTTGCACCCACACGTGAGTTGACCCAATCTTTAAGCGCTTCCTCCGTTATGTTTCCAGTAGGAACCAATGTGACCGTTGCAAATGGGACTTCTCCCCACTTCTCATCCGGTATTCCAAAAACGGCGACCTCATTTACATCGGGATGCTGCGCGATAATCTCTTCGATATCCCTTGGGTAAACGTTAACGCCTCCAGATATGATCATGTCCTTCTTTCGATCGACCAAATAGAGAAAACCATCGTCATCGACGTACCCTAAGTCTCCAGAGTGGAGCCAACCATCTATAATCGCTTTCTCTGTCAAATCAGTCCGTTTGTAATACCCAGGCATCAAGATTGGGCCTTTGCCACAGATTTCACCGACTTGGTTGGGTGGTAACTCAACCCCTGACTCGTCCATAATTTTCATTTCGAACAAAGGAAGAGGAATACCTACTGAGGCAGGCTTTTTGTGGTAATCCATTTTATCGAGGACTGTCACAAAACCCTCTGTCAGACCATACAGTTCATAAAAGCGACCGGGAAGCAGGCGGTTTAAGGTTTCTTTATGCTGGAGATGCAGCGGCGCCCCTAAAGAAAGAATCATTTCCAATGAAGTCAACTCGTTCGGATCGAAATTGGGGGCATTCAACATGGCGATGATCTGGGCGGGCACCATCATGACATGAGTCACTTTTTCCTGCTGAATGCACTCAATATACTCAACTGGAGAGAACTGGGGCATGAGGATGTATGTGGCCCCCTGAAATACCGTGGGCATTAAATCAACGAAGGCACCATTGAAAACGATTGCACCTGCATGAAGTGTGACGCTCTCCGGTGCTATTCTGAATGCGGCGGCAAAGGTTGTACCGTAGGCAATGCGGATATCGTGGGTGTGAACAATGCCTTTTGGAAGACCTGTGGTGCCACTGCTGTACATAATGTTGAAAGCGTCCGTTCCAATGATTGTGGGCACATCCGGTTCACTGTCTTTTTCACATTCTTTCAGCGCGTGGTAATTCTGGAAGCCTTCCAACTGGTGAGCGTCAACAACCAAACAACACCCTGATTTAAGATCCGGTAAATCAGGCTTTATCTTGTTGATGATATTGGCAAATGCTTGATTTATGATCACCATCTCTGCATTAGCGTCTCTAAGCAGCGACCTGAGCGCGCTTTCCATCAACAACGTACTCATAGGAACAACAACCGCACCGACCTTGGCAGCAGCCCAATAAGTTTCAAAAAGTTCAAGGCAATTGGGTAATACGGTAGCGACCTTGGAACCCTTACATATTCCAAGGTTTTTCATGGCATTGGCTAATTTATTGATATTTCGGTTAAATTGAGAATACGTCACACGTTGATCACCGAACACGACAGCAGTGTGATCGGGTCGGTAGCGTGCATGACGAGTAAATATCATTCCCAGATTCATCGGGCCCTCCTCGGTGGTGAATGCGGTATTGTGTAACGGAAATGGTGGGATTTGATTGTTTGATCACTATTACCGCAAATCACATGCCAAATACCATTCAGAAGCAAAATTGGAATATAACATTTAGTAGTTATTCATAATTTATATTTTATAGCTTTACATGCACACCATTTGTCTTGTGAAAACGACCCAAGCATTGTATTAATTCTACTACAGATGGTTCCGCAATGAGAACTGTATGAAAGCCTCTGCACCCATTTATTCAAGAATTTCAATAGCGGCATGGGAATTGCTCAGGAGAATCAGAAAAGCATTTTTAATCAGGAGGAGTTCATGCTAGCGATTAAAGATTCAATTGCGGTAGTGACTGGCGGGGCGAGCGGAATTGGATTTGCCTTCGCTCAATATTGGGTGCGGCAAGGAGGAAAAGTTCTTTTGGCGGATGTATCGGAGCATGATTTGAAAAATGCTAAGAAAGCCATTGGCAAATCTTCCGAAACCCTGGTGTGCGATGTGACCAAAGAAGCTGACACTCAAAAACTGGCTGAGATGGCAATGGCTATATATGGCAGGATTAACCTTGTGGCACCTTTTGCAGGAATCATCAGGGACGGATTAATGCTCGTCCCCGATCGGGAAACCGGAAAGGTTGTTTCCAAGATGTCGCTCGACCAGTTCCGGTCGGTGATTGACGTCAATCTTATAGGGGTCTTTCTGACCGTTCGTGATTGTGTAGAAAGGATGATTAACAATAAAGATAAAGGATTGATTTGCCTGATCTCATCCACGGGTTCGCTTGGAACGGCCGGACAGATTAATTACTCCTCAACCAAGGCTGCCATATCCGTCATGCCTAAAGTCATTACAGCGGAATTTTTTCGTCGAGGTGTAGCCGATCGCATTCGATGTGTGGCCGTGGCACCCGGATACGTCGGTACGCCAATTCTTAAAGGGATGAATCAGAAGGCCTTGTCACGTATTTTGGAAAATGTTCCCATCGGCAGGTTGATTGAGCCGGAAGAAGTGGCTTCCCTCGTCTGTGAGCTCTACCGCAATGAGGCGATGTCTGGCGACGTCTATTTTATCCATGGCGGTCTGAGGCTGGGGTCAAAAGGGTAATCATAGATAACAAAACAATAGACCATAGGAGACTGAAAATGAGTCGTGTCAGCATTATCGGTGCATATAATACGAAATTTGGTGCGTTTGTGGAAAAGAATCGTGAAACCGGAGAGATCCAAGATACGAAATCTTTTTATGATCTGATCATCGAAGCCGGCAAAGGAGCAATTGATGACGCTGGATTGCACCCGTCCGACATCGACGGTATCTGGATAGGATCATGCTCTCCATCAAGGTTTATCAATCAAGAACATGTCGGCCCTTTGGGCCTTGAAGTCGCCCCTGAGGATTTGCGTTTTGTCCCAACGACCCGCACAGAGGGTGCTTGCGCCTCCTCATCGGTTGCAATGTATAATGCCATTTTTGGGATCGAGTCCGGCCGGTTTCGCCGTGTTCTGGTAATCGGCGTTGAAAAAATGAGTCTGCTGCCAACCGCAGAAGTGACTCACACACTGGCATGCTCGTCCTATTGGCCAGAAGAAGGTGCGAGGGGCATGACTTTCCCAGGCCTTTTTGCTGAATATGCCAAAGGCTATATGACTAATTATAGATACAGCCTGGAAGAGCTGCAGCAGATGTTTGCGGCTGTTTCAGCGCTGGCTTATCGCAATGGGATTGAAAACCCGCTGGCTCATTTCAGTAAAGGTGGGCCGGCCGATCGACTTAAGTTGTTTACACCGGAAGCCATTTTGAATTTACCACCAACGGGAAAGGGAAGCAATCCTGTAATCGCTGACCCGTTGCGGTTGCATGACTGTTCACTCATATCTGACGGAGCAGCCGCCGTAATTCTATCGCCAACGCAAGATGCCAAATCGATCAGCCAGCGGGTGGTAGAGATTGCAGGTATCGGCATGACCACAGAGCGCCTGTCTGAGGGTGTTCGCCCCAACATGCACGAGTTGATTGCTGGAAAACTTGCGGTCCAAAAGTCTTTCGAGGAGGCCAAGATAACCATCTCCGACGTTGACCTTGCGGAGGTTCACGATTGTTTTTCTATTAATCAAATTCTTACTACTGAGGCGCTCGGGCTTTCAAGTGATGGAATGGCTGGGTGGGATTATCTGGATGGTCGATTTGGCCCTGATGATCGATGTCCGGTTAATTTGTCCGGAGGGCTCAAATCCAAGGGACATCCAGTTGGGGCAACCGGCTGCTCCATGCATGCGCTTGCTTACAAACAATTGGTCGGTGAACCCATTGGGATGGCACCTACTGCTCATAAGCCAGAAATCGCTGTTGTGTTCAACGTCGGAGGTTCTGCAGCCACCAACTGTGTGACCACATTAAAGAGGATATAAGGTGGTCCATAGGATGTAGCACTATCAGCAGCAATTGATAGGAATTTTGAAGATGACGGGCAAACCGGCACCCAACCCGATCGAAAGGACAGGGTTCTTCAGAAACCTTGTCGATAATATGGAGATCGGCGTCATCATAAGTGATCCCGATGGAAAAATCATTTACATTAACAAGACATATGCGCGGTTCCTGGATATTGACATTGAGAGCTCTCTTGGCAAACACGCCACAGAAGTGGTCGCCAACAGCCGTCTACATATCGTAGCTGAAACGGGTATCGCCGAGGTCAACTATCCACACAAGTATAAAGATACAGGGTTCTTGGTTCATCGGATACCCTTGCGCGAAGATGGACACACTATCGCCGTCTTAGGATTGGTTTTATTCGATTCCGCAACCACTGTGACCAAACTGGCTGAAAAACTGGATCGTCTGGAATCAAAAATAGTCGATGTGCAAAAAGAGCTAGCCAATGTTCACATGCCTAGATTTTCATTTGAAAGCATCGTCGGCAAAAGCTTGTCCTTGAATAAGGTAAAGCTTGAAGCCATAAATGCCTCGGCTACCAATATGCCGGTTTTAATTACGGGAGAATCGGGAACTGGTAAGGAGTTGTTTGCTCACGCGATCCACAATGCCAGCGAAAGGAGAGATTTCCCCTTCATAAGGGTCAATTGTGCGGCTTTGCCTAAAGAACTGCTGGAAGCAGAACTGTTTGGATATGAGAAGGGTTCTTTTACCGGCGCCAATCCCAAAGGCAAGCCTGGGAAATTCGAACTTGCTCATATGGGCACCATTTTCTTGGACGAGATCGGCGACATGCCAATCGAAATGCAGCCCAAGCTTCTTCGGGTCCTAGAGTTGAAAGAATTCGAACGGGTAGGTGGCATTTCAATTTTGACATCAGATTTCAGAATCGTTGCTGCAACCAATCAAGACCTCGAGGGGTTGATGAAAGCAGGTCAATTCCGTCGTGATCTTTATTTTAGGTTGAATGGGATCCCCCTTCATATAGACCCGTTGAGAAATCGTAAGGAAGACGTTATTCCACTTGCGTATCATTTTATCGAAAAGACAGTAAAAGGGCCGGCCGGCAAAGGAATACGGATCAGTTCCGATGCTCAAAAAACACTTGAAAGCTACGATTGGCCTGGTAATGCAAGAGAGCTTCTTCATATAGTTCAAAGGGCTGTATACAAGTCCAAACATGATACCATCAGGCCTGACAACTTACCTGACTACCTTTATCATTCAACAGTCTTTCCCAAGCGCTCCGATACTACTTCATTAAACGACTACATGCGGTCTGCTGAAAGGTTTTTATTAGAAAAGACCCTTCAGCATCTGGACGGTAATAAAACCAGGGCTGCGGAGGCATTAGGGATTCATCGAACATTATTGTATAGAAAGATGAAAATACTTGGTATCGAGACGTGATTTATACTGTGCCGCCTGCAGATAGTACACAACAGCTTTAGAGAATGTTTTCATTATCGTCCAGTAGGCACGATCCAGCCGGTGGTCTCATGTGCGGATTTTGCTGTATGCGCCGGCACTGGCCTGTTCGAAGGTCTCGTACACTGCCTTGCCAGGGTGGCGTTCACGATCAAAGGAAACTTTCTGTGACAAAGCGCCTGACTGATCAGCTAAATCGAATCTCCTGAATAACAATTAACCAATTGATATGTTTTGTATAATGTGATATTCAAGTCGTCGTAAATGCAAGCCATTTCGGTCATTTTCAAAAATAACCTTGCACCTGCCGACGCGGAAATCATGT